>JGI12104J13512_1000004_pt1 | contig 295331 bp, 278 predicted proteins | sample TerdegcTABiofilm_FD_13512 | JGI IMG/M metagenome (IMG submission 13512)
CCATCCTGTCTCCTCCTTGCTAAAAAGAGACAGTTTAGCAATTCTTATTAGGACATTTTCATTTTGGTATATTAGGACATTATCATGTTGGTGTTACAGTAATTTTTGTTGTTTAAAGGCTTTAATAATAAGATAATTCTGAAAAACTCTCATACTCTGTGGCACATCTGTGGATTTATTATTTAGATTCTTATAAAAATGAAAAGCATTTCCATTTTTTAGACCTTTGTTACATTTTGCAAAGTTCTAATTATATACAAAAAAAAGGCTTGACAACAAAAGAAACATATAATAATTTCACAGAATCTCAATAAAATATAAATTTAAGTTGTACATTCAATATATCATAGGAGGTTGACCAAATGTCTAATGATACCAAGGTTTTTGGTATGTCTGCAAATGCAGGCAGGTGGATCTTTGTCTTCCTGGGAATGGTAATAAATATGTGCCTTGGCGCTGTATATGCTTACAGTGTCTTTAAAAAACCCCTTGAAGAATTATTCAAAATCAGCGCAACCCAGGGTAACCTTCCTTATATGATCTTTCTTGCCATGTTTTCTCTTTTCATATTCCTTTCAGGAAAATTTTTGGACAAATTCGGACCAAAGATTGTAATGATAGTGGGTGGCATAGTTGTGGGAATTGGATGGATTTTAACATACTTTGCCACAAGTATTACCATGGTTATCATTACTTATGGCATAATCGGTGGCGCAGGGGTAGGTATTGTATATGGAGGACCTGTATCTGTTGCTACAAGATGGTTTCCTGATAAAAAAGGTCTTGCTGTAGGGCTCTCTCTCCTTGGTTTTGGTGCATCTGCCTTTGTAACTGCACCTGTTGCCAAAACACTCATCCAGTCACACGGGCCCCTTCCAGCGTTCGGTATTATGGGAGTGGCATTTTTAATAGTAACGGTTATATTATCTATGCCCATGAAATTCCCACCAGCTGGATATAAACCCAAAGGCTGGACACCACCGGCAACTGCAGGAGGTGGAGGAAAATCTATTACAACGGGACAGATGATTAAGACATCGAGTTTTTATGGATTGTGGTTATGCTATATCTTAGGTGCAACAGCAGGACTAATGGCAATAGGAATCTCTGCAGCAGTAGGTCGTGAAGTAATAGGTCTTGATGTAGGAACAGCAGCAACCCTTGTTATGGTTTTTGCCATATTTAACGGTATAGGCAGACCTATATTCGGTGCCTTAACAGATAAAATCACACCTAAATGGTCGGCGGTTTTGTCATTTATCATCATATTTGTGGCATCTGTCATGATGCTTTTAGCAAGTAAAGGTTCAGTGGGGCTTTACGCAGTGGCATTTTGTGGTTTCTGGCTTTGCCTTGGTGGTTGGCTTGCAATAGGCCCGGCAGCTACAGCAGGATTTTTTGGCTTAGATGGATATGCCCAGAAATATGGTGTTGTATTCAGTGCATATGGACTTGGTGCAATCATAGGTGGCATAATATCAGGGAGTGCAAAGGATGCATTTGGAAGCTATACCATGGCATTCTACCCTACAGCAGCTATGGGAATCCTGGGTATAATCTTAGCCATAATTCTATTAAAGCCTCCTAAAAATACCTAAAAGGGACCTTATTAATATCTAAGAGGGCTTTTTGCGGCCCTCTTTTTTTGCCATTAAATGCCTTTATTTAGACCTTTTAAATAAAGGTTAAATGTGTTAATATGAAAATCAAGAAAAGCGCCCATAGCTCAACTGGACAGAGCGTTGGACTACGAATCCAAAGGTTGCAGGTTCGAATCCTGCTGGGCGCAATTTATTATTTAATAAACTTAGAACAATGGATTTAATACAGGCACTCATATTCGGAATAGTTGAGGGGATTACAGAATTTCTACCCATATCCTCCACAGGGCACCTAATGCTTACTGCAAAGGTAATGGGTCTTACCCAGACAGAATTCTTAAAGACCTTTGAGATAGTCATTCAATTTGGTGCAATTCTCTCTGTGATAATCCTCTATTGGAGGACCATACTTTTAAACTTTAATGTCTTCAAAAGGGTCATAATTGCCTTTATTCCCACGGCCATCTTAGGTCTTGTATTCTATAAAATCATTAAACAGTTTCTTATGAAAAGTGAACAAGTTGTCCTTTGGTCAATGTTTGTAGGTGGTATATGCCTTATTATATTTGAGTTATTACACAAAGAAAAACATAATGCCATAGAAGATATAGGGTCTATCCCATATACCACCCTCTTGATAATAGGTCTTTTCCAATCTATTGCCATGATTCCAGGTGTATCCAGATCTGCTGCCACAATAATAGGAGGCCTTATACTGGGATTAAAGCGAAAGACCATAGTCGAATTTTCTTTTCTCCTGGCCATACCTACCATGTTGGCTGCCACAGTACTTGATCTTGCAAAAAATATGGGTGAGTTTTCAGTTTCGCAGATAAATTTTCTATCAGCAGGCTTTATATTTTCTTTTATTTTCGCACTTCTCAGTGTAAAGTTTCTGCTGAATTTCATTAAACGCCATACATTTATAAGTTTTGGTATATACAGAATAATCCTTGCCCTAATCTTCTGGATAGCATTGTAATCTTTTTAAAATAGTCCTCTTTAAAAAAATATGAAAACATTTCTTCATTTTTCTGAAAAATCTAAAGAAACTATCAAAATAGGTCTAACGGATGAATCTCAGGGTAAGATATTTTTCATAGGTCTCTATTTGTTATTTGCCCCTGTCTGAGAAACAAGTATATTTGCCCTGAGAAGGGATTCAAATGTCCCTGCATCTGTCCACCACCCTTGAAGCATCTCCCATGTCATGGTTCCTTCCCTGACATATGCATTATTAACATCGGTTATCTCGAGTTCTCCTCTTTCTGACGGCTTTAGCGTCTTTACAATATCAAAGACCCTTTCATCATACATATAAATGCCTATCACTGCAAGATTGCTTTTTGGCTTTTTTGGCTTCTCCACTATATTTACGAGCCTTCCATCTTTTATCTCTGCCACACCGAATCTTTCAGGGTCAGGCACCTCCTTTAACATAATCTTTGCACCCTTTCCCTGCTTTTCAAAGTCTTTAACAGCCTTTACAATATTTTTTTCAATAATATTATCACCGAGGATAACACAGATAGGCTGCCCGTCGGCAAAATACTCTGCCAAAGCCAGGGCAGCTGCAATGCCACCTTCACCTTCCTGATATGTATAGTTTATATGTTTTAAACCAAATTCTTTTCCATTACCCAATAGCCTTAAGAAATCTCCTGCATGATTTCCACCTGTGACTATCATAATATCTGTTATACCTGCATTTATCAATGTCTCTATAGGGTAATAGATCATTGGCTTCTCATAGATAGGCAAAAGGTGTTTATTAGTAATCTTTGTTAAAGGATAAAGTCTTGTTCCAAGTCCGCCAGCAAGTATTATACCTTTCATCTTTACTTTACCTCCTTTATATTTATCTCATTCCAGTAATCCCGGCAAGGTCGAAGGCAAATCTGAAACTTGTATCCCTTGGCCTCTGGGTCTGAACAAGGGTCAGCGTTATTGCCCAACAGCTTGGGTGATAAACAATCTGATATAGAGTATCTATCCATACTGCGTCTCTGAAAGAATACCTTATTTGATATCTTCCGTCTATATCTTTGTATGTCCCACCTAAGTCAAGATAGACCTGATTGTCAAGATATTTTGTATAGGTATGAGAAAAATTTATCCGATACATATTGGGTTGAGAGTAGTTAAGTGAATTCTTCACTGTCTTGAAACCATCACCATAAGTATTGAATACACTCTCATGTATAAATGACGTATTTTCTTTTAGAAAGAATGTTATCCTTCCCTTTGTATCTGAAAATCTCTTCCCATATCCCTCATAAAGGTTTGACGAACTCAATGCCCCGGATAATCCATAAGTTTGTTCAATCTGCATAAGAGAGACCTCTTTTGTTTCGTTAAGGGAAAAATGATTGAGATAGTGGTTAAAGGAATATGTAATAATATTTGCCTTATAAATCCTGTCGTATGGGTCAGCATAAGGGAGGTCCCTGTATGATGAATTAGGTATAAATACATATTTTAACTCAGGTTTTATAAGACTCTGGTAACCTGTCCTACCTGTTTTATCAACAAAATAATCCCTTATAAGTTGGATGTTGGCATCACCAGCAACTTTAAAGGTCTGCCTTATCTCTGTTGTCTTTGTGTTTGAGCCTGCTTTATTTATAAGATAACCTGTCTCATACCCCTTCCCGCTGATAAGGAAATTCACACCGTGCCATGAAAAAGGCATCTGTAATCTTGGTTCAAATGCCAGCCTTGAATATCTATCACCTGTTTCTCTATAAAAATTAGTCATATTAGACGATAAATCTAAAAAAAATCTATCTTTGAGGACAGGAAAAGATTCAGTAAAATATGTCATCTGTGGTGCATATTTAAATGTCATGTCATTATCTTTAACAAGAAGATTTTTAAAATATGCCATCTCATATGTAAAAAGAGAATTTTTAAATGGCTTCTCAAAATATAGATTTGATTTCAAAAGCGCTTCGCTCTTTTCGTTTACATGGGTAGATAGATCTTTGAGATAATCGTTATCAGATACATGATCCACATTCATCTTTAATTTCAGGTCTCCTATCACATCCTGTTCATGTTTACCCTTGATCCTGTAACGACTATGCTTGTAATTATGATCATCCATAATAGCAGCATACCATTGTCCTTTAGTGTCCTCAGTTATAGAATACCTGAACTCTGAGCCGATGTTTAACCCCCTTTCTTGTATGAAATCAAGATTAAATGTGGCATCTTTATCACGGGATATTGCCCAAAAAAATGAATTCTTCAGTATAAACCCATCCCTACTCGAAGATGTAAACTCTGGCATGAGAAAGCCCGATTGTCTTTCTGTCTTAACAGGGAATATACCATAAGGTAAATAGAAAACAGGCGTGTTAAGGATATAAAATTTTGTCCCCTTTGTTATTGCATAACCTTCAATGGTAATATCCACATCATTTGCCTGAAACTTCCATTCAGGTTTTTTCGGGTCGCATGTAGTAATCTCTCCTGCCTTTATGATATATGTTGCATCTCCTGTCTTTTCTATTTTGTCTCCAGCAATATTAAAGTTGCCCTTCTTAATAAATATCTTACCTTTATCTACCCTCCCTTTTCTTGTAAAAAGATTGAGATAGAGCTTATCACACTGAAGCATATCAGCTTCATCCTTGAAGACTACATTTCCCTGGGCTTCAATATCACCGCTTAATTCATTATAAACTACAGAATCTGCCATAAGATATCTTGTCCCTTCTACAAGCTCTACATTACCTCTGGCCATATAGGTATTTTTTTCGCCATTATACTCAAGAAAAGAAGCTGATATATCAACTGGTTTATTAAGAGGTGACTTTAACTCGAATTTTTTACCATACGCTGAAAAAGGAAAAAAAAATATTATTAATAATAGTAAGAATCTAAAAAACCTCATGAAAAAGCTTTTTTGCCTCTCCTACAGTATAAAAAGAACCGGTGATCAATATTAGATCATCTTCACCAGCCACTGCCTTTGCCTTCAACAATGCAGTCTTTACATCCTCGGTAATGATACAATCTTCTGATATATGTGCTATCTGGTATGGAGATAGTGCCCTATCAGTATCAGGACGAGTAAAAATGATTACATCCATTTCAGGCACAAGCTCTCTGAGCATACCTTTATAATCCTTATCAGCCATCACACCAAAGATTAGGATCTTTCTCTTTGAATTATAATGTGTTTTGATAAAATATGATATGGCTTCAACTGCATTAGGATTATGGGCTCCATCCAGTATAATCAAAGGGTTCTTTTGTAATATCTCAAGCCTACCCTGCCAATTTATATTCAAAAAGGCATCATAAATTGCTCTATTGGTTATCTTATAACCATAATCTATAAGGAGCTCTGTTGCGCATAAGGCAAGAGCTGCATTTTTAAGCTGATGATCACCCAGGAGATTTATATATATATCCTTTAGTGGATTTCCTTTACCTTTATACGTCATATTCTGATCTTTATTCTTTTCATAGGAAAAATCCCTCCCCAGGACATAAAGTAGGCTTGAATTTTTTTCTGCAATATCATGGATTACAGAAAGGGCATCTCCTTCTGCACCTGTAACAACTGGAATGCGTTCTTTTATTATGCCTGATTTTTCCTTTGCAATAGCCTCAAGATTATATCCAAGATACTGTTGATGGTCAAATGCAACATTTGTTATTATGCTTAATATGGGGAATATAACATTTGTTGAGTCCAGTCTACCCCCTAACCCAACTTCTATTATGGCAATGTCCACTTTTTTTCTATAAAAAAACTCAAAGGCAACAGCAGTGGTAAAATCGAAATAACTGAACTGTCTTTTGATGCCCCTATCTACTATGTTTTTTCGTATATAATCTATTATATAAGAAAGTTCCACATCATTAATATCTTTCTCATCTACAGTAATCCTCTCATTAAATCTAATAAGATGGGGTGAAGTATATTTTCCAACCCTGTAACCTGCCTTTTTAAGGATAAAGGAAAGCATGGTGGATACAGAGCCTTTACCGTTTGTCCCAGCTACATGAATAAATTTCAATTTTTTATGGGGATTTTCAATGGATTGGAGGATACTTTCTATATTTTCGAGGCCAAATATTATACCGGAATTTCCAAGGTTGGATAGATACTCCATGGATTCGGAATATCTCTTCATGGCAGTATTAATGATAAGATATTATTAAGTTGTTTTTTAAGCTCCTTTCTGTTTATTATTAAATCCACCATACCATGCTCAAGCAGATATTCTGCCCGTTGAAATCCCTGAGGTAGCTCCTCTTTTATGGTCTCCTTTATGACTCTAGGCCCTGCAAAGCCGATCATTGCCTTTGGCTCTGCAATTATTATATCCCCCAGCATACCCATACTTGCGGTAACGCCACCCAGAGTTGGGTCTGTAAGAACGGTTATATAGGGAATACCTTCAGCCTTCAATCTGTTGATTGCCCCTGAAACCTTTGCCATCTGCATAAGAGACATGATCCCCTCCTGCATCCTTGCCCCACCAGAAGAACAAAAAATAATTACAGGTATCCTGGTCTCTATGCCCCTTTCAAGGATCCTCGTTATCTTTTCACCCACCACTGAGCCAAGGCTGCCTCCCATGAAAGAAAAATCAAAGATTGCGGTTAATGCATCTATCCCCTTTATCTTTCCCTGACCACAAACAACCGCATCAAGTTTATTTATCTGGCTCTGGGTCTCTTCAAGTCTTATTTTATAAGACTTAGTATCCTTAAACTTTAAAAAATCTACAGGCTCAATATTGGTGAAAAGTTCTGTAAAAGAACCAGCATCAAAAGTCATGGCAATCCTGTCTTCTACTGAGATAGGAAAATGATAGTGGCATTTAAGGCATATATGCTGATTTCTCTCTACCTCTTTCTTATACAATAATTCCTGACATGAGCTGCATTTAATCCACAAGGATTCTTCCTTTTCAGCCCTTTTGATCTCCTTTCCTATATCTATCTCTTTGTGCGTTTTTTTTTCTTTATCTTTTCTTGAAAAGAATCCCATAAAATTACCTCTTGATTTTTCGGTGAAAAATTACCAAAATAAATACGCCATGTCAACAAAAAGGGTTATAATAGATTCTGATTACCCACTTGAGGCCATTTTAAATATTAAAAACAACGATTCTGGTATTGTCATATGCCATCCCCATCCCCTATATGGCGGTAGTATGCACAATAATGTTGTTGACGCCGTTGAAAAAGGCTTCTCAGAAAAAGGCTTCACCACCCTTAAATTTAATTTTAGAGGCGTAGGGGGAAGTAAAGGCAACTATGAAGATGGTATAGGAGAGATTAGGGATGTTAAGGCAGCGGTAACTTATATGCAGAATGCACTAAAACAAAATGCCCGTATAGTTCTTGCAGGATATTCATTCGGTGCATGGGTCTCAAGCATGGCAATCAAAGAGATTAAAGATATAGAAACCATGTTTATCATAGCATATCCTTTCTCATTCTATGACCCAGAACCTTTAAAAGCATACAGAGGCAGGATATTTCTCATCGCTGGTAAATATGATGATATAGCGCCTGCTGAACCCCATCTAAAACTTTATAAAGAGCTTCCTGTAGTAGAAAAATATATCAAGATAATAGAATCAGATCATTTTTTTATAAGAAAAGAAGAAGAGATAATCCATTTTATAAAAGAAAACGTAAAGCCATTAACCAAATAGTCTGCCTTTCCTAATATATTTTAAGGCTTTATTATAACTTGAATAGATAGCCTGTTTATGATAATTTTTAAAATGCTAATCAGTAATCAGCTCTTCATAATATCAAAAATCTATGCTGAGAACTGTGGCAAATTGCCTCATTAAAAAGGACAAAACAATGGACTATAAAGAGACATTGAACTTACCAAAGACACCCTTTCCCATGAAGGGAAATCTACCAGTAAAAGAAAAAGAGATAATAAAGTTCTGGGAGGATAAAAAGGTTTACAAAAAGCTAACAAAGGATACAAAATACAATAAAACCTTTATACTACATGATGGGCCACCATATGCCAATGGAAATATCCACCTCGGAACTGCCCTAAATAAAATTCTAAAGGATATTATAATAAAATCAAAATTTATGTCAGGCTACAGGGCTGATTATGTCCCAGGTTGGGACTGCCATGGGCTTCCCATAGAACATCAAATCGAAAAGGACATGAAAGGAAAAAATATACCTCAATCAAAACTTGAGAAACGTCGACAATGCCGGGCATATGCAGAAAGATTCATAAATATCCAGAGAGAAGAATTCAAAAGGCTTGGGGTTATAGGAGACTGGAATGATCCTTATATTACCATGGATTATAGATATCAGGCAGCGATTATAGAGGAGATGCAGAAATTCTTTGAGAGAGGAGAGATATACAGAAAAAAGAAACCTGTGCTATGGTGCATAAGCTGCCTTACTGCACTTGCTGAAGCAGAGATAGAATATGATACAAAAAAATCAGATGCCATATATGTAAAATTTCCATGGACAAGGGAAAGGAAAGGACTCTTTGAAAACTATCCTGATAAACCTCTGTTTATGCTCATCTGGACTACAACGCCGTGGACACTACCTGCAAATCTTGCCATTGCCATAAACCCTGAGTTTACTTACGTTGCTGTTGAGACTGAAAAAGAGGTCTATATTGTTCTAAAAAAATTGGCAGAAGAGATATTAAAAAAGGCAGGGATTGATAATTTTAGGATAATAGATGAGATCTCACCCCATAAACTCAATGGCATGTCATTCAAGCACCCATTCATAGAAAGAGATTCTATTATAGTCTTTGCGGATTATGTGGCAGATGATACAGGGACAGGGGCTGTCCATATTGCACCCGGACACGGCGAGGAAGACTATGAAACAGGACTTGAATACGGATTTGATGTATATTCCCCTGTAAACGATCAAGGTGAATTCATTGATGAGATAGAGTTTTTTAAAGGCATGAACGTCTTTGAAAGCAACAGACACGTTATCGCAAAACTTGAGGAACTTGGACTCCTTTTATTTAAAGAAGAGATAGAGCATTCATACCCCCACTGCTGGAGATGTAAAAAACCGGTGATCTTCAGGGCAACAGAGCAATGGTTCATATCACTTGAAAAAAATAACCTGAGGCAAAAGGCTCTTGAGGCAATAGATACAGTTAAATGGATCCCTGCATGGGGAAGAGACAGGATATACAACATGCTCCTCGTGAGACCTGACTGGTGTATATCAAGACAGAGAACATGGGGGATACCTATTACAATCTTTTACTGCAAAAAATGCAGAGAGCCCTTCTGGAATAGCGATACATTCAGAAAAGTCATAGAATCTGTAAAGGAATACGGTGCCGATGTATGGTTTGAAAAAGACGCATCATTTTTTATTCCTTCATCATCAAAATGCAATAAATGTGGCAATGATTCCTTTGTAAAGGAAGAGGATATACTGGATGTATGGTTTGATTCAGGTGTAAGTTGGGCAGCGGTCTGTAAGAAAAGAAAAGAGCTTGCCTATCCTGCTGATATGTATCTCGAAGGCAGTGATCAGCATAGAGGCTGGTTTCATAGTTCTCTGCTCACTTCTGTAGGCAATGAGACTATAGCACCCTATAGATCTGTTTTAACACACGGGTTCGTAGTAGACGGTTCAGGAAGAAAGATGTCAAAATCCCTGGGTAATATCATCGCACCAAATGAAATAATAGAGAAATACGGAGCAGAGATACTAAGGCTCTGGGTTACTTATGAAGATTACAGAGATGATATAAAAATATCAAAAGATATTATAAACCGCCTTGTAGAAACCTATAGAAGGATAAGAAACACCTTGAGATTTCTCCATGCAAACATAAGCAATGACTTTGACTCAAAAACAGACAGTATATCTTATGAAAACATGTCTTATCTTGACAGATGGCTTCTTTCAAGGCTCAACAGGCTGATAGAAAAGGTATTAAAGGCATACAACGATTATTCCTTTCACTCTATCTACCATAGCATCCATAACTTCTGCACAGTAGATTTAAGCGCCCTTTATCTTGATATAATCAAAGATAGGATATATGTGGAACACAAAAATGCACCAAAAAGAAGGGCATCACAAACTGTAATATATGAAACCCTTATATCCCTCCTTAAACTTATTGCGCCTATCTTATCAGCCACTGCAGAGGAGATGTGGTCATATATAAAGGACGATAAAGCGCCTGAAAGTATCCTTATGACAAGATTTCCGGACGTTAAAAATGATTATATAAAACCAGAGATAGAGGATGAATGGGATGTCATCTGGGGGATAAGGGAACTTGTAAATAAAAAAATAGAGGAAAAAAGGGCAGAAAAGACTATCGGACACCCCCTTGATGCCAAAATAACCATCATTGCCAATGAGCCTGATTATAATATCCTTGAAAGGCTTGGGGATGAACTCAAAGATGTATTTATTGTTTCCCAGATAGAGGTCATAAAAGGAAAAAAAACAGATGTCTCTGTATCAAAGGCAGTGGGAAGAAAATGCGAGAGGTGCTGGCAGTATTCTGATAACATTACACCGCCTGATTCAAGATTCCCTAATGTATGTAAGCGATGCGAAGATACTTTATCTTTATTATAGTTCCTATTGTCTTTGCACTTGACAGATGGACAAAAGTGATAATCTCCGAGAGAATACCCTATCTTGATGGCGTCAATATTACTTCCTTTTTTTCCATAGTCCACGTAAGGAACTATGGAGGTGCCTTCAGCCTATTATCACAGCATCCTTTTTCAAAATATATTTTCACGTTTTTACCTCTAATAATCATTTTTGTGCTCATATATATTTTAATAAAACACAGGCTGCCATTACCCAAAGCCTTATCTCTTGTAAGTATATTATCTGGGGCAATAGGAAACATATACGACCGACTGATAAATGGATATGTAACTGATTTCCTCGATTTTTTTTACAAAAATTATCATTGGCCTGCCTTTAATGTGGCAGACATTTCCATCTCATTTGGCGTATGTTTGTGGTTATATATGGAATTATTAAGTTTAATAACCACAAAAAAAAGATAAGCAGGTGTGATGCTATGCAGGATGAGCTCCTTGAAGAGGAAAAAAAGCTGAGAAGATTAAGATTCATAGTTGATTTTGCTATTAATTATATTACAACACAAGATATAACCCATGATGAGGCAATCATGATAGTTGAGGGAGTAAAAAAACATGCATTAAAGATGTTTCCTGGAAAGGATGAAGCCTTTGAGATTATATATGCCCCAAGATTTAAAAGAATATTGAACGACAAATTTAAAAGGTCATAAATTTTGAATATGTAGGCATAAACACTGAGATAATAACAAATTGAAAATATATGAAAACAGAAAATATTAAGGCTATAATTTTTTTCGCAATTGCAGGAATTTTCCTTTTATATGCATTCTACTCAGGTGGGGACATAAAAACATTTTTGTCAGTGGTGATTTTTTTTGTATGTGGATTTATGGGTTTTTTGTATCTGAAAGGCAAAAAGGAAGAAAATAAGAAAAAGAAAATAAAAAGGGGTTCACGAAAATAGTCTGCACAGAGACCTAAAGGTCTTTTGCTCTATGGAGCTTCTGTGAGGGGATTATGAATAAGTAAATTAGATTTTAAAAAAACTATAAAATCTTTTAAGAAGAGGGTTGACAATGGAAAAAATCATCCTGGAAAAACTTAAATTTTATAATCAATATCACGTTATAGATCACTATAAAGCCCTTACAAAGGACGAGAAACAAAACATGATGTCCTACCTTAAGTCTTTTGATATAGATCTTATCTTTAAGATACATAAAGATTTTCTAAATACTAAAGAAACCAGCCTTAAAAATATATCTCCTGCCAGTATTGTTCCATTGCCAGAGACACCTGAAGATATAAAAAATAGGGAAATAGCAAGGAAAAAAGGCGAATCACTTATCCAGAATAATGAGGTGGCAGTCCTTATTGTGGCAGGCGGGCAGGGGACAAGGCTCGGTTACGATGGACCAAAAGGCACCCTAAGGATCTCTCCTGTAAAGCAAAAAACTCTTTTCCAACTCTTTGTAGAACAGGTCATAGCTATTTCAAGACGATTTTCAGCAAAAATACCTCTTATTATTATGACAAGTTATGAAAACGATGAAGAAACAAAGGCATTCTTCAAAGATAATGACTTTTTTGACATCGGCGAAGAGAATATATATTTTTTTAAACAAGGTATGCTGCCAACACTTACACCTGATGGAAAATTGATAATAAAAGAAAGGGCCCAGTTAGCCATGAATCCTGACGGTCATGGCGGTTCCTTAAAGGCACTTAGTAAATCAGGGCTCCTCGATAAACTCCTAAAAGATGGTTATAAAGAGATTTTTTACTGTCAGGTAGATAATCCCCTTGTAAAGATAGCAGATCCTGTTTTTCTCGGTTATCACAATTTGACCAGATCAGAGGTATCCACAAAGGTGGTAAGGAGGAGAAATGTAGATGAGAAGGTAGGTGTATATCTCAATATAAACGGTAAAGATGCAATTATAGAATATAGTGACCTTGATCCTACATATATGACGGCACTGGATGAAAAAGGTAATATACTTTACTGGGCCGGGAATACAGCAATTCATATATTTTCATTGCCTTTTGTGAAAAGGCTCAACAGTCATGGATACGGCCTACCATACCATTGTGCAAGAAAAACCACGGAAATAAAAACAAAAGATGGCTCTATTTCATCGGTGGATGTTTGGAAATTTGAGACATTCGTATTTGATACTATTCCCCTTGCTGAAAGAGCCTTTGCCATGGAGGTGAAAAGAGAAGAAGAGTTCTCGCCAGTTAAGAACATGACAGGTAATGATTCACCTGAAAACGCTCAAAGAGATATGTGCACATTATTTAAAAGATGGCTTGAGGCAAAGGGTATAAGGGTCATGCCAGGTGTGAAGGTAGAAATAAGCCCGCTTTATGCCCTTGATTTTCAAGAGTTTGAAAAGAAATTTGACAAAAAAAATATCAGTATAACCGGTAATTTTTATTTAGAGTAATTTTTCAGATCTTTTCTGTGTCTTTCAAATTTTTAACTATTATTTATATGATAGAAGGATTTTAAATGTGGCACCATCTCCTTCTTTACTCTCTACCTCTATTTTCCCTTTATTTGCTTCAACAAGCCTTTTACAAAGGGAAAGGCCAAGCCCTGTCCCTTCCCCTTTTTCTTTTGTTGTAAAAAAGGGTTCAAATATCTTATCCAATATCTCCTTTTTTATCCCTACCCCGTTATCAGTTACAGAAATGTATACATAATCTCCTTCTATGCCTGTTTTAATTTTTATCAAACCACCATTAGGCATTGCCTGGGCTGCATTCATTATAAGATTTACCAGGGTTTGCTGTATATGGATTTTATCTACCTTTACCTGTGGCAGATTATCAGTCTTGTATACCTCCAGCACAATATTCTTGAATCTTGTAAGGTGATGCTCCATAAAAAGCACCGTGTCTTCGATAATGTCATTTATATTCAACACCTCTATCTTGGGCTCCTCCGTCCGGGAGAAATTGAGAAGCCTTGAAAGGACATTTGAAAGCCTCTCTGCCTCCTTCTCAATAAATTTAGAGTATTTATTTATCTTATCTGCATCCTCTGTATTTTGTATCCTTTTGGCAAATCCCTGAATAGATATAAGGGGGTTTTTTATCTCATGGGCAATAGACCCGGCAAGCTCACCAAGGGCAGAAAGTTTATTTGCCTTTATAAGTTCATTTTCTATCCTTTTTATTCTCTCTGTCTTATCTTTAAGCTCTGTAAATCTTTCATTTAAGGCATTATAGACTTCATTGAGCTCTTTTATATGGGCATCAAGGAGCTTGTTTCGCGTATTTGCCAGACTCTTTATGTCCTCAAGCTCGATCTCGAGTTCTTGTATCCTTCTCTTTAGTGTTTCGTTTTTTTCCATCTCTGACTTTCAATATAGGAGGACATGAAATTCGCAATAATTAAAGCCAACAGACCAGCTTTTCATTTGAGTGGATTTTACCTTTTTATTATAAACCTTCTCTAAAAGACCAGCAATTATTCCACTCTCGAGGTCACAAAACATCTCGCCTGTATAAGAAAAACCTGCACAGGTTATGCATTCATAAAGTTTTACTATAAGGTGTTCTTCATCGATTACCTCAACCTCTGGTATTCCTATCTTAAGCTCCCTAATCTCATGTTCAAAGTCTTCCAGATCCCTGGCACCTATCATATTCCCAACCTTTTTGCCTATCATATAAAGGGCTGCACCTGAACTTTCTCCTAATATTTCTTTCATACCTATAATTCTTAATATCCTGAACAATTCTAAAGGCACATGATCACCGAGTTTCGGACGGACTATCTTCTTTAAATCCTCTATAGAATATTCCTTCATCACAGCCCCCTTTTTGTTTTATTCATCTGCAGGACACGGATCATATCTTGGTGTATCAACCCATTAGAGGCGACAATCTCACTGTTATAAATGCTAAATTTGTCTCCTTGGAAATCAGTTATTGTCCCCCCTGCCTCTTCCACTATAAGGAAACCTGCTGCCATATCCCATGGATTAAGTTTTATCTCCCAGAATCCATCGAACCTTCCACAGGCAAGATAACAGAGATTGAGCGCTGCGGAACCATCTCTTCTTATTGCCTGTGCCTCAAATATAAATGAGATGAAATTATCTATATTGTTATTTTTGCTTGTAGGGAGGTCATATGGAAAACCTGTTGATAAAAGCGCTTCCTTTAAAATACTTATTTCCGATACCTTTATTCTTTTATTGTTAAAAAAGGCGCCTTCACCTTTTTTTGCATAAAACAATTCCTTAAATATAGGGTTATATACAGCACCTACTGTTACTACCCCTTTTTCTTCATATGCTATAGAGGTGCAAAAAAATGGATAACTGTGGGCATAATTGGTTGTTCCATCCAGTGGATCAACAATCCATCTGTTTTTGTCACCTTCAAAATCATTTTTTTTTTCTTCACTTATTATTTCATCGCCGGGAAATTCTTTATTTATCATTTCTATGATTACTTCCTGACATGCCATATCCACGTCTGTCACAAGATTTATCGCACCTTTATGATGTATACCTATCTTCTTTCCAAAATAACGTTTCTGTATCTTTCCAGATTCTTTTGCACACCTTATGGCAAATTCAAGTATTTTATCCATAATGTTCTCACTCATCCGTTTTTTATTTTGTAGTAATATTTTTCATTTTTTAAAATCCTGATGATCTATCAGCATATATTTAATGCGAAAAACATGAAACCCTTTTTAAAGGCCTCATTATTTTATCTCAATAATCCTGCCTTCTACCATAGGATTTATACTTTTTTTATCCTTAATGTATTCTATTACAAGATCCCTTACCCACTTTCCGGGCTCTTGGAACATAACCTTATGGGTATTTATGTTTCCACCAAATACTTTATACCCGTCGCCTCCTGCTAAAAGAAAATTCGTTATGGCCACCTTATATTCTCCATGTGGATCTATTGGCATGCCTTTAAATAGAACCTCTTTTATTATTGCCTCTTTACCCTTTTCCCTCGAGAAGGTAAATTTTATTCCCGATACCTGAGGAAATCTCCCTGCGTTATCCTCTCTTGTATTGACCCCGTGTTCTAATGCCTCTATTATGTCCTTTCCTTTCATTTTTATTGATACAATATAGTCGTTGAATGGCAAAGCATTATATATCTGACCCATATTTATTATACCTCTTTCTATGCCCATCTTGATAGAGCCCCCATTTATTATAGCAATATCGGATTGAGCCCTCTCTCTTATAATATCTGTCACAAGATTACCAAAGTTTGTCTCCATCTTTTTTGCATTTTCTCCATCAAGGTCTGTTTCTGTCATACCTACCTTCTGTCTGACAAAATTTTTAAGTTTATTATTATATTGCTTTACTATTTTCATAACTTCATTGTTTTTTATCATTTTTGACGGCACAATATCTTCCAGTCTTCCTGAAAAATCTTTTATCTTGCCATCTTTTATTGTAAGATCAAGAATACCGAGAGCCTTTCCATGCTCCCATGCCTGAACAATAATTGATCTACCTATTAAAATAGGCCTTTCTATTTTTGTATGAGAGTGACCACCTACGATTATATCTATATTATCGACCTTCTGAGCAAGCAGCATGTCATTATGAAGACCAAGATGGGATAGAATTATTATCAAATCCACAGAGTTTCTTAATTCTTTTACAAATCTCTCGGCAATATCAATAGATGGTTGAAATATAAGTCCTTTTACATTATTAGGGAGTGTGTATATGGGGGTATCCTCTAAAGTAAGCCCTATTATTCCTATCTTTATCCCGTTTAATTCTTTGATTACATAAGGTTTTACCTCAGGTATACCAATAATATTAGCGCCGAGACAAGGGAAATTCGCCTCAGCTATCCTCTGCCTTAAGACATCAACTCCAAAATCAAACTCGTGGTTTCCTAAGGTCATAGCATCAAAACCCATTAGATTCATAACCTCTATCACCGATCTACCCTTAAATAGATTTGCCCAATTGCTGCCCTGGATCATATCCCCTGCTGAAAGCAGTAATGATTGTTTCTCTTTTCGAAGTTTATCAATAAGCCCTGCAAGATATGGTATACCTCCCACCATCTTACCTGTAAAATTCGATTTCTGCTCTTCTGCAAATCCATGAAAATCATTGACATAGAGAATTCTTAATCCTATCTCTTCGCAAAAGGCATTAAAAACAAAAATAAAAGATAAGATAAGAGATATTAAAATTAGCGTAATTCTTTTGGTCACAGCTATACGCTACCCCTCTAACCTTAATAAGGATTTAACTAAATATGCATTATCTTTGTGCCTTTTTACAGGCAGCCTAATAAAAGATCGCTCTTCTTCATGATATAAATCAACTATAATCCCTCTTTTATAAAAAACATCATGGATTACATTAAAATCGCCTGTAATCTCGAGGAGTAGAAAATTGCACCCTCTGTCTATAATCTTTATGTATCTATTGTTTTTTAATCTTTTTTTTATATAATCCTTTTCTGTAGCTATATATTCAAAGGTCCTTTTTCTGTAAGCTTTATCCTTAGTGCTTACAATGGCAGCATAACATGATATAGCAGGCACTGCATCACAACATGGCCCAAGGACACTTTTAATATAATTTATTGATGCTGCCGAGCCTATAACATAGCCTAAAGGAAGGCCTGCCATTGAATGATATGTAGAAAAGGTTCTCATTATCAATGAGTAGTCTGATCTCACCACACACTCAGCATAACTTACAGCATCTGTAAATTCTATTAGAGATTCATCAAATAAAATAAACTTCTTATTCTCCTCAGAAATAGCAATGACTTCTTCAATTTGTTGTTTATTTAATATTTTTCCGGTTATATTATGAGGATTTGGAAATAATATTAAATTCGATTTATCAATTAATTCGTTTAACTCATCTATATAAAAATATGTATCCTCATTGATTGATGTAAAATAAGGTAGGATCTTTCTGCCTGCCTTGTCCAAAAAAAACCTGTAATAGTTTGATACTGGTGAAGGAACAAGAACGGTCTCTGGTTTTATCATCTTTAAAATTTCAGAAAATATATGTGTAATACTGTTACCGACAACTATATTATCTTCATGGACCTTATAAAGCCTGGCCAGATGACTGATAAAACGTATAACTGCATATGGATCATAGGATTCTATGTGTTTGATGGATTTTCTTAGACTGTTTTTTACTCTTTTTGATACACCCAGGGGATTTATATCTTCTCTAAAATCAAATAATATCTTATATTGCACCGTTAATCCTGGCTCGAACCTGTATGGGCATACAAAAAAGCGGGGGGATTTATATGCCCCCCGCCCTTATATGCGATTCAAAGTTCTTACTATACGTGGTCACTCCATTTTCCGTATCTTTCTCTCAAGATCCTGTGCAGTATCTTGCCTGCGCCGCTTCTTGGCATCTCTTCATCCTTTATGAAGATGACATTCTTTGGAACTTTAAAGCCTGCGATCTTGCCTTTGCAGTAATTGGATATCTCATCAGGTGTTGCGGTCTGACCCTCATGGAGGACAACTACTGCTGTCACCTGTTCGCCCCATTTTTCATGTGGGACACCGATGACTGCCACGTCTTTTACCTTTGGATGCCCGCCTACAACATTCTCAACCTCTGATGGGAATACATTTTCACCGCCTGATATAATCATATTGGCTTTTCTGTCAACCAGATAATAGTAGCCTTCTTCATCTCTGTATGCCATATCACCTGCACTGAAGTATTCACCTTTCATGGCTGCCACAGTCTTTTCAGGGTCTTTCCAGTATTCTTCAAAAAGCATTGGGCTTCTTGAGTAAAGTTCACCAACCACATTGGGCTGTGTAATAAGGTTACCGTCTTCATCATAAAGCCTTATTATATCTGTTCCTATTACCTCGCGGCCTATTGAACCGAGCTTTGTAAGCTGTTCGTGTGGTTTCAGGACTGTTACTATACCTGCCTCAGTGGAACCGTATGCTTCATAGAGCTGGGAGTTGGGGAACATCTTGAGTATACCAAGCTTTGTATCCCTTCTTGCAGGTGCTGAGGAGCAGAGGAGTTTCTTTACGCATGTAACATCATATTTTGCCTTTACTTCATCAGGTAAAGCCAGCATCATAATATAGTGTGTCGGGACAAGGGATGTGAATGTGATCTTGTGCTCTGCGAAGGTCTTGAGGAGATTTTCAGGATTAAAACTTACCATGTTATATGCCATAACAGAGCCGCCTACCCAGGTGTTTACAAAGGAATAGAATAGTGAGTTTACGTGGCAGCACGGCATAACAAGTAGTGTAATATCATCGAAGTTGAACTGATGATCGAAAATCATGATGAAATACTGGGCAAAAAGGGCTGCGTGTGTCTTTACAACGCCCTTAGGCTTTCCAGTTGTTCCACCGGTATACATAATAACCCATGGATCTGCATCTGTTACTACGGTTGCTGGTTCTTCTGGGCTTGCTGCTGCCAGAGCATCTTCATATGAGATGTATCCATCATAGTGAGGGTTATCTACTGCAAATGTTACATATTTTTCTACAGTGGGGAGATTCTTCTTCATCTCGTTTACCTGTTTTACCCATGGAAATTCCTTTCCGTCTGATGGGTCAGAGCCTGCCTGGAGGATGAAAACCTTTGCCTCACAGTGATTGATTATGTATTCCATCTCGGGTGGCGCTAATCTGAACATAAGGGGAACACAAATAAAACCGCCCTTTGCTGCTGCAGCATATATCTCGAGCCATTCTACGCAGTTGTATGCAAGAACTGCAAACCTATCACCTTTTTTCATACCCATATCTGCAAGGGCGTTTGCCAGTCTACATGCTCTTTCATTCCACTGTTTGAAGGTATATGACTTATAAAGGTCCTTTATACCCATCTTGTCAGGCCATTTAAAGGCATTTACCCTCAAAACATCTTTCGCCGTCATCCAGTGCCCGTTCTTCATATTAATCCTCCTACATTTTTTATTTATATAGTGTTGTTTGTTAAAGCATACGCTGCTACTCAACAAGTTCAAGGATATGATACACCTTCTGCGGCATCTTATTCTGGTATACATTATCTATAAGGTTTATCATACACCCAGGACAAGCAGTAACAACGATATCTGCCCCTGTTGCCTTTATGCCATCCATCTTCTTGGCGGCTATCTTCCTTGTCAGATCATAATGATATACACTGAATGAGCCACCCATTCCACAGCAAAGGTCTGCATTTGGCATTTCTGCATATTTAAGACCTTTTAAACCCTTTAAAATTGCCCTTGGCTGTGCCTGAATATTCTGATATCTTACCAGGTGACAAGGATCATGCCATGTTGCAGTTTTTCCTTCAAACTCCTTTTTCAGTTTCAGTTCTTCAGGATTTACCTTCATAACATCTATTATGAACTCCATGCTATCTTTGATCTTTTTCTCAAACTCCTTGTAACGCTTCTCCTGATCAGGATTATCAGGGAGGTATTTCTGATAATCCTTTAATGTAGAACTGCATGTTGCACAGGCAGTAACGATTATATCAACATCCTTAAATGCCTCTATGTTTTTCTCTGCCAGCATCCTACCGGTTTCAAAATCTCCACTGAAATATATGGCAGCACCACAACATGACTGTTCCTGGGGAACAACTACCTCTATACCTCTCTTGGTCATAAAATCTATAAACTTAAGTCCGAGCTCAGGGTATACAAAATCAGTAGCGCATCCCATAAAAAAACCTACCCTCATCTTAGGTGCCTTGCCATCCTGAGGTTTATAAACAGGTTTGACTATATCTCTCAAGAATGTTTTTGCTATTTCAGGGATGTTTCTCCCCTGTCCAAGGGCTTTTAAAAAATCAGGTAGATGTCTTATTTTTCCCTCTGTTTTAGGGAGAAGCCACTGGAATGCCTTTGCAAGTTTCACATAATTACCAAATGCCTTCCTGTTTGCCATGACCTTTCTGAAGGCAAAGTTCTTGATAAAACCAAGTCCTTTGTTCTTTACCATCTGCGCCCTTGCTGCCACAACAACCCTATCTATCTGAGTCTTGGCAGGACAGTTGACTACACAACGTTTACAAAGAAGGCACTTACCAATTATCTCTCCCAATTCATCAGTAAATTTCTGTTCACCTTTTATAGCAAGCTTTGCAAGATAGTTCTTACCCCTGGCAACAGATGTCTCAACCCTTTCCTCCTGATATACAGGACAGAAAAAGCTACAAAATCCGCATTTCATACACTGGTCTGCAAACTGCTCTACTTTTTTAAGCTCTTTCAGATCTTCCATATTTTAAGCTCCCCTTTGACTATTCCCAAATCTTGCCTGGGTTCATAATATTGTTCGGATCAAAAAGCGCCTTTATCTTCTTCATCATATCGATTACCACGGGGTCAAGCTGTCTTTTCAAAAATTTCTGCTTTTCCAAGCCTATCCCATGCTCACCTGATAATACACCGCCGAGATTAACAGCCTCTTCAATGATCTCATCCATAGCCTTTACTGCCCTTCCATAGTGCTCTTCATTAGTTATATCAGTAAGAATGGCTGGATGGAGGTTTCCGTCACCTGCATGGCCAAGGACAACTATCTCTACATTGTATTTTTTCGCCAGCTCCTTACACTTATTTATAAGATCAGGGATCTTACCTCTTGGCACTGTTACGTCTTCTGCAAAGACTGTTTTTGCCTTTCCAAATACCGCTGCAAAACCTGCACGCCTTGCAAGCCAGTATTTGTTAGCCTCATCCATATCTTTGGCAATCCTTACATCTACTGCACCGTATTTCTTTACGATATCTACTATCTTCTCTGTTTCCTTCTCCACTGCCTCAGGTATACCATCACATTCAAAGAGAAGAACAGCATCTGCATCCTTAGGGAGTCCCATGGGCATCATCTCTTCTATTCTGTTTATGACCCAGTTGTCGAGAAGTTCTATTTTATCAGGGATAACTCCATTTTCAAGAACCCTGAATACACCCTCACCTGCCTTTGCCACATCAGCATATACTACCATAGTGGTCTTTTTGGCGGGAGGAATTGGATTCAACTTTAGTTCTGCCCTTGTTATTACTCCAAGAGTTCCCTCTGAGCTAATAAAGATATGGAGGAGGTCATATCCTACCACATTCTTTAATGTCCTTCCTCCCAAGTTTACAATCTCACCTGTTGGAAGAACAGCCTCAATCCCTAATATATACTGTTTTGTAACTCCATATTTTACACATGCAGGGCCACCTGCGTTCTCTGCAATGATGCCACCTATTGTTGCACCTAAAAAACTCTGAGGATCAGGGGGAAAGAATAGACCATCCTTTGCAAGCCTTAATGTGAGGTCTTGTAAAACCACACCTGGTTCAACAGTAGCAGTTAAGTTTTCCTTATCAATTTTTAATATCTTGTTCATCTTTGTGGTGCAAAGGACAATACCTCCAAACCAGGGGACAGAACCGCCGCTTACGTTTGTTCCACCACCTCTGGGGGTTACAGGTATCTTTTCTTTGTTTGCAAGCTTCATAATATCAGATATCTGCTGAGTGCTTGTGGGAAATACAACTACATCAGGCTCGTGGATCCAACTGGTGGTCCCATCATAAGAATAGGCCTTTAATGCCTCAGGAGTTGTTAATACATTCTCCTTCCCTACTATCCTCTGTAGTTCGTTTATTACTGATTCTTTTAACATTCATACCCCCTGAATATGGTTTTTTTTGATATTGTAATTTATTTCACTAAATAATTATATTTTCTTAAACCATTTGTCAAGAAAATATGAACTTTTTCTGTATAAGAGCTTCAAAAAATAACTAATTAAATTTTAAAACATAGGTGTTCATTATAATGAATAAGACCTAATTTTATGTTCTATGAAATTTTTAAAATTGGGCTGGTTTTTAAATTTCAGGCATGATAAAAAAAACTATGCTTATTGTAATAAGCGACCTTCATCTGTCTGACGGGACAGCAGCAAACAATCTCTCACCAAGGGCATTCCGGCACTTCCAGAATTTTATTAAAAGGGGGGTTAGGGAAAACACAAAAGAGATTATCATTGTCTTTGCCGGTGATACCTTTGATCTTTTAAGAAGTGAATACTGGATGACAGTCCAAGATGATGAAAAACCATGGGCTTGGGGTGATTTTGATAAGAAAAAAATCAAGGCACATCTTAAAAATATCTTTAAAAGTATTATTGAAACCAATTTAGAAAGCCTTTACACAATAAAACAATATGATGAGTTTTTTTATCCAATACCTATCTATAAAATATTAATACTGGGAAACCATGACAGGATGCTCGCTGATATAGATGAATTTCCAGATATGCTTTCACATGCCATAGGAAGTGTTTACATTGAAAAAGAAGGTTATAAAAACCAAGAATATAATGTAACTATAAGGCACGGGCACGAATACGATGAATATAACTTTGAACCTCATGATATCCCCATTGGGGATGTGAATACAACAGAGCTTTTTGTCCGTCTCCCCTTTGAGATAAAACAGGAGTTCCCATTTCTCGCAGATGAGTTAAAATCTATGGAAGATATAAGACCCCAGTGGCGAATATTTGATTATCTCACCAGTACCTATCAGGAAAAAAAGATTAAGTCATTCATAGAAAAGGCTGTGGATAAGACGGTTGAATATTTCCTCCATATCCCATATGTCAAATACTGGATCAAAAAGCATGATACCGTCCATCCCCTCGATATTGCCGACAGATTTAAATACATGCTATATCTATCAAAATTTATATCTGTTGAGTGGGTTGAAAGATTCTTGAAGGTTTTTTCATATTTTGAGATTAACGAGCCGAGATATGAAGACATGGCTGGTTCCCTTGATTCACTCTATATTGTTTTCGGTCATACACACAGAGAAAAGATCTCCTTTTTATCAAAAATAAATGATCTCCATAGATATTATATAAATACAGGCACTTGGCGGGAGAGTATTATAGCCTCAAAAGAGGGGATTTTCTCAAGATATAAATCAATGACATACGCCACATTCTATAAAAAAGAAGAAAGGGACACAGATTTCCCCTCCTTTGAACTGTGGAACGGAGCCTTGAGAGAATGATGTTTAGGTGGAATTAAAGCTAAAATATTAATGAACAAAACATGGGTAAAACGTGGCATAAAACCTTTGTAAAATTGAAAGCCAAAAGTCTAAAATAATATGGCAGTAATTGAAACCATAATCCCCATCTTCCTCATAATAATCTTTGGATTTATCATCCATAGAAAAGGCATGATCAGTGACAGGTTCATCTCTGAGGCAAATAGATTTGTATATCTATTTCCATTGCCTGTGCTTATTTTTACAGGCATAATCAAATCAGATATAAAATCTGTGTATATATCTCATATATTTTCTGTTATTTTACCCACATTGACAATCATGATTGTATCCTTTGTTGTTGGATATGCATTGAGATTAAGGTCAGGTAGGCTCGGGACATTCATCCAAACCTCTTTCCATGGAAATGTATCATATGTGGGCCTCGCAGTCCTTTTTTATCTCCTTGGCGAAAAAGGGTTGAACCAAGGCAGCATCCTAATTGGGCTTATGATACTACTTAATAACTCTTTGGCAATAGCAATCCTGTCCTGGTCATCCCACCATGAGAAAAATCTTGCAAGGTCTATACTATCTATAATAAAGACACCTGTAATCGTGGCAACCTTTCTCGGTCTGATTGTCATCTGGCAGGGCATTCCTATACCAAAATTCATAGTAAGGGGTATGGTTATACTATCAAATATTGCCTTACCTATGGCACTTATTATGATAGGCGCATCCATTGGTGTAAAAAACATTAAAAAGACCTTTAGATTCTCTTTTTCCTCTGCACTCCTCAAACTCGTTGTTCTCCCCGGTCTTTCAGCACTTTATTTTATGTTATTAAATATTGATTTTAGGGATATCACCTATGTCTTCATCCTCCTTGCCACGCCTACTGCCACCACATCCTATATTATGGCTTACGAGATAGGGGGCGACCCTGAACTTGCCTCTAATGCAGTTACGCTATCAACGATACTTTCCCCTTTTGCCTTTATTTTGTGGGCTAATCTGGCTAATATTTAAAATTTTAGGGAATTTTAAAAAAATTGTATAATAATTTTATACAAAAAAAGGCGGGTCTGTGACCCGCCTCCAATCTTTTAAAACCTTATTTTAAATTACCATTTTCCTGTTGTTAGATATTCATCTATTGCAGCTGCAGCCTTACGTCCTGCACCCATGGCAAGGATAACTGTTGCTGCACCTGTGACTATATCTCCGCCGGCAAATACACCTTTTCTGCTTGTCTTTCCAGTTTCAGGGTCTGCTTCAATGTTACCTGATTTACGAAGCTTAAGCCCCTCTGTGGTAGAGGTGAGTATTGGGTTAGGACCCTGACCAATGGCAACGATAATCACATCTACATCTATTATATGGTTTGAACCTTTGATCTCTACAGGTCTTCTCCTGCCTGATGCATCAGGTTCACCGAGTTCCATTTTAATACATTCTATTCCTTTTACCCACCCACTTTCATCGCCTATAACCCTTACAGGGGCAGTAAGGAGTCTGAAGTCAATACCCTCTTCCTCTGCATGGTGTGCCTCTTCTGCCCTTGCCGGCATCTCAGCCCTTGAACGCCTGTATATAAGGTATACATGTTCTGCGCCCAGTCTTTTAGAGACCCTTGCGGCGTCCATAGCCACATTGCCACCTCCTATGACTGCAACCTTACTTCCTACCCTAACAGGCGTGTCATATTCAGGGAAAAGATATGCCTTCATGAGATTTGCCCTTGTAAGAAATTCATTGGCAGAATATACACCATTCAAATTCTCGCCAGGGACGTTCATAAAATATGGTAATCCTGCACCGGTTCCTATAAAGATAGCGTCAAAACCTTGATCAAATAGCTCATCCACCGTTGTAGTCTGACCTATGATGGTATCTACCTTTATCTTAACACCCAATTTCTCCACATAATCTACCTCTCTCTGGACTATTGCCTTAGGAAGACGAAATTCAGGAATACCATAAACAAGGACACCGCCTGCCTTGTGGAGTGCTTCAAATATAGTTACGTCATGACCCTTTTTTGCCAATTCTCCTGCCACAGTTAATCCCGCCGGTCCTGCACCAACCACAGCCACTTTTTTGCCTGTCTTTTTGGCAATAGTAGGCACTCTCACATCACCTTGGCTAAGTTCATAATCTGCCACAAACCTCTCAAGCCTACCTATGGCTATAGGCTGGCCCTTCTTCCCAAGAACGCATTTTGATTCACATTGGGTCTCCTGGGGACATACTCTTCCGCACACTGCTGGAAGGCTATTGGTCTCTTTAATGGTGTGGATAGCACCCATAAAATCGCCTTCCTTAATGAGTTTTATAAATTTTGGTATCTGGACATTAACTGGACAACCTTCAACGCAAGGCATATTCTTGCAATTCAGACAGCGAGATGCCTCACGGAGGGCATTATCTCTTGTATAACCGAGGGCAACCTCATTAAAGTTCTGTATCCTTACCATGGGATTCTGCTCAGGCATTGGCTCTCTTTTTTTTGCCTTCTTTGCTGCCTTTTCCTTTGCCTCAAGTTTACATTTATGATCCCACATTGCCCTTCTTTCTTCCCTGTTATACATCTTGCCGCGCATAATAAGTTCATTAAACTCAACCTTGTGTCCGTCAAACTCTGGTCCATCTACGCATACAAATTTAGTCTCACCACCCACTGTTGCACGACAACATCCACACATACCTGTTCCATCCACCATAATAGTATTCAAACTAACAACAGTATGGATATTGTGGGGACGGGTTACATCACATACAGCCTTCATCATAATAACAGGCCCTATACCTATTACAAGGTCAATCTTTTTCTTCTCCTCTATAACCTTCTTAAGAACATCAGTAACAAACCCGTGATGCCCATATGTGCCATCATCGGTGGTGACGTATAGCTCATGGCTTATTGCCCTCATCTCATCCTCAAGGATAAGCATCTCTTTTGTCCTTGATCCGATAATATTTATCATTTCATTGCCTTTTTCGTAGAGCGCTTTTGCAATGGGATACACAGGTGCCACACCAACTCCACCGCCAACACATACCACAGTCCCAAACTTTTCTATGTGACTCGGTTTTCCCAGGGGCCCTACCACATCAAGGATCGACTGGCCCTGGTCGAATCCATCCAGTTTTTTAGTGGATGTCCCTACTACCTGAAAAATGACTGTGATAGTCCCTGCCTGACGGTCAAAATCTGCAATGGTCAATGGTATCCTCTCTGCATAGTCATCTGCCCTCAACACAACGAACTGCCCTGGTTTTGCCTTTCTTGCAATATCAGGGACATATAGTTTGAAAAGTGTAATGGATGGTGCTAATTGCCGTTTTTCAATGATCTCATTTTGTTTCAGTTCTTTCGCCATGACATCTCCTTTTTTAAATAGTCTTTTATTTTCTCTGTTTTATCGGCAGTCTGACTGTAAATGTAGTCCCCTTTCCAGGGGTGCTTTCTACATCTATTCGGCCAAAATGCGACTCAACAATCTTTTTAACTATAGAAAGGCCAAGACCTGTTCCTGTAGTATATCTTGTCTCTGGACATGATACCCTGTAGAATTCATCAAATATACAGGGCAGACAATCTGCCTCTATACCAATACCTGTATCGGCAACCTTGATGTCAAGGAAGTGCTTATTTGGCTTGGCACTCACCATAACTTTTCCGTTTTTGACATTGTATTTAATGGCATTTGATACAAGATTTGTAAAGAGCTGCTCCATTTCTGTCTTATCTGCCTCTATAAGGGGCAGCGATTCAGGGACATCTATCTCGAACTTTAAGTCCTTTGATTCACCCTGTCCTTTCAGAAGCTCTACTGTATTTATTATTATACCTGATATATCAAGGAGTTCTTTCTTACGAACTGCACTTTTTGACTCCAGCTTGCTGAATTGGAGTAGGTCATTTATCAGTTCTAATAGAGCCCGTGCCCTCTGCCTTGCCCTCTCCATCATCTGTTTATACATCTGGGGATCATTACCAGCTGCACCAGTGAGAAATGCTGTAAGATAACCCTCTATGGCAGAAACAGGCGCTCTTAATTCATGGGTAACCATGGCCACAAACTGAGATTTCAATTTATCCAGTTCTTTAAGGCTTGTTATATCCCTTAAGGTGGCTACCAGTCCAAGGTCCTGGCCTGATTCATCATCTCTTATTACAGATACATTGACCATAAGGGTTTTTGATTCAGGAGGAGGTAATTCTATCTCTTCTGTTATACTGGTATAATTTATTGCCTCTGGTGAACATGCCTTTTTTATGACCCTTAAAAGGCCGTCATTCTTTATAACCTCTGGAAGATCCCTACCTGATTCTGGTTGCTCATGGAGATTTAGCATCCTTATGGCAGCAGGATTCCAAAGCACAAGTTGATTCTCCCTGTTTATCACAAGAATGCCATCCGCCATAGAGTTAATAATTGCATGCATCTTAGATTTCTCATTGGCTATTTCCAGGAGTTTCTGGTCCCTTTCCTCCATGAGCCTTCTGGTTTGGAGTCTAAGCCTCCTTGTCTCAATACCCCTGTTTATAACAGCAATGAGATTGTCTGGTGTAAAGGGTTTAGGAACATAGTCATAGGCACCATGTTTTATGGCATCAACAGCAGTTTCAATGGTGGCAAAGCCTGTTATGACGATCATTATAATATCAGGGTCAATTTCCTTTACATGGCCCATCATATCTATACCACCCATAACAGGCATCATCAGATCAACTACAAGGAGATCATAATGCTGGTTCTTAACCATCTCCAGCCCAACTTTACCGTTTTCAGCCACATCTACCTTATGACCCTCAGCAACAAGGATCCTTCGGCAACCCTCTCTTATCCCCTTCTCATCATCTACTACAAGTATGCAGATTGGCTCTTCCATCTTAAATCCATAATAATTTATAATCGACCTAATTTATTCAGGCTTTTTTATTTCTTTCCAAAAGTTCATTTATCCTTTTGATGAGTTCCTCAGGGCTCAGCGGTTTATTTGCATAATCATCTGTCTTCATCCAATATCCGTCGAGTTCCTGGGAAAAATCCATACCTGTTTCGCTCCCCACTGCTGTAAGCATAAGGATGGGGATGTCCTTGTAAACAGGGTCTGCCTTCAAAGCCCTGGCAACGCCAAAGCCTGTATCGTGTTTCTCCATCATAAGGTCAAGGACGATCAGGTCAGGTTTTTCAAACTTTACCTTATCCATAACCTCTCGACCTGCATATGCCACTGCAACCTCAAATCCACTGTTTTCAAGGACTGTCTTGTTCAGGTCGATAAAATCCACGTCATTGTCCACAAGTAGTATTTTTGTCTTTTTACTCATAGTCTCATCTCCCTGTTATAGTATTTTTAGGCAACCTTTTAAATCAGGCTACCTTTGTATCCTCTAAAGTATTATCTTCTAAAACAACTGGAAGATAAATTATAAATGCTGTTCCTTTACCAAGCTCTGTTTCCACATCGATCTTTCCCATGTGTCTTTCAATTATACCATAAGATATGGCAAGCCCAAGCCCTGTGCCTTTTTCCTTTGTGGTAAAAAAAGGCGAGAAAAGATTTCCCATAATCTCTGGGGATATGCCTGGCCCTGTATCCTGTATCCTTATTTTAATATAATTCTTATCCAGATTGGTAGCAATTAATAACTTACCGCTACCCTCCATTGCCTGGGCAGCGTTCAATATTATATTGAGAAATACCTGTTTAAGTTTTGTTTCATCGGCAACTATCGTAGGTAGGTCCTCAAAAAAATTCTTTTCTATTTTTATATTGTGAAAGAGGGATTGATTCACCACAAGTCCAAGGACATCTTCAAGGAGGTCATTTATATTTGTTGGCCCTGGTTTAAGCTTTGTCTCCCTGGCGAAGCTAAGTAAACCCTGAACAATCTCCTTTGCCCTGTTTGCCTCGCTTATAATAATCTCAATATCATCTCTCCTTGGGTCATCCTTATCAAAGCCCTTCTGGAGTATATGGGCATAGATCATTATTGTCCCCAAGGGGTTATTGATCTCATGGGCAACACCTGCGGCAAGCTGACCAATGGAGGCAAGCTTTTCCGTCTTGATAAGCTGAGCCTGTGCCTGTTCAAGTGCCTGATGGGACATCTGAAGTTCTTTATGGGATTTTTCAAGCTCATGGTATATCTTCTTACTCTGTTCCAAAAGATATGGCAAGCAATATTCCTCGTCTGCAATCCCCTGTGCAACTGCTATTGCCTTTTCCCTGCAAGATGTATAACCACATGCCCTGCAGTCAAGATTGCGATTCGGCGGTAGTTTATCTATCTTCTTGAGTATTGCTTTTATCTGTTCTTCAGTAGGGGTTGGCAGTCTTTGCTCCATATTTAAGAAGTTTCTTTTCAAATCAACAGATTCAAATTTATCAAGTTCTGTTATAACACTTAACACATCTTGTTTTTCCATTTCCTGCTTGGCATATCTGACAACCTTTTGTCTTCTGGCAATTACAGACAGATCCCTACTTACAAAAGGCCCATCCACGCAACCATGGCAAAATAAAAAATCAAAAAATCTTGCGCTGAAATATCCTGTGGCAAGTTGATTTAATGAATCTATGGTTCTCCTATGGCCATATGTCACTGTTACATCATCCATAAGTATATCAAATTGCGAACCAGTGCTCCTGTATAAACCACCTATTACTGATATAACCCTTCCGAGGAAAGGCTTAGGGCCATCAAAGCCTGCTTCAGCCAGTTTCTCTCCACTATCCATTCGATCTTTAAGAATTTTCTTGACATCCATAAAAGTGATGACATGGTCTATGGCACCTGCTACCTCTGGGCTTGACATCTCTTTCATCTGGGCCAAACAGGGTGTTATATATACAATCTTCCATTCATCGCCTTTCATCTTTCTTGCAATCCTCCCTATAGCGATCATGGGTGATACTATAGGGACCAGATTTGGAATAAGATTGGGAAGATATTTCTGAATGTAAAATACAACTACAGGGCAGAATGATGATATAAGGGGCTTATCTGTTTCCTCTGACAGAAGTTTTCTGTATGCCTGGCTTACAAGTTCAGCTCCAAATGCACCCTCCCAGACCTCGGTAAATCCTATCATTTTCAGTGCTGTAACAAATTGACCTGGTGTCCATTTATCAAGAATGGCAGGAAAGGCGGGGTCAATACATGCTATGGTCTTCTCCTTGTTTAATAAAAGATCAACAACTTGCTGAAGTCCGCTTTTATAATTCAATGCCTTCTGTGGGCATTCTGTTATACAACTGCCACACATTATGCACCGTTCATGTAAAATCTTTATATTATCCTTTTGGAGTTTAATTGCCTTAGCAGGGCATATTTGTATGCAAAACGAACACTTACGACATCTTCGGTTATTTACGGATATCTCGTAAAGATTATCCTTTTTTTGTACTGTATATCCCTGTCTTTCCGATGAATTTATATTTGTCATTGATTTACTTGAAAACTCTACTTGCTAATCTTTTATAACCTCTTAATTTTCCAAATCAAAATTAAAAATGAATTTGTGATAATATGCACAACGTATGCATAATTGTCAATAACAAAATAAAAAAGGAGGGCATTTAAATTTAGACACTCAAAACTTGTTACCCTTGAATCTTGCTTCAAGGGAGGGCACACCTATGAGCCGCCAGAACCTTAATATACTCTTTTCTATTTTCCCAGTATGCCCATCTTTATATTTACAAAGGCGTCCTCGTCAAGAAACTCCTCAAAACTAATCTCTTTTATAACCATGCTGCTGCCACACTCAGGGCAGAATACATTCCTTGGCTCGCAGGACAAAAAAACATAACCGCATGTATCGCAGATATATTCATCAGGTATCCTCAATTTTCCTCCTCCTTATTTCTTTATTCTCCATTGCTTCTCTATAGCGATAATTGATTATACACCTTGTTCTAAACTGGCAGTAGTCATCTGGATGGGGACAAGAATTGTCTTTGATATCTACCAACTGTTTGTATTTTTCACATATTAATTTATCTTCCATTAAAAAGTATTTTACAAAAACATTATAAGAGAGTTGTTAATCAAAGTCAAGATGAGAAATAATGTCCTGTATTATTTGGTATATATCATAATTATGAACAATAAAGAAAAGATACGCGCCTGCCGCGACTCGAACGCGGAACCTACGGATTAGAAGTCCGTTGCTCTATCCTATTGAGCTACAGGCGCAGTGAGAATTTGACCTATTTTTTACAAGATTTATCCACATAAGTCAACATATAGATGGATTAAGATCGTTACAAAAAAAGCAAAGGTCTAAAAAAATATGAAAATATTTTTCGTTTTTCTTAAAAAACCTTTCGGTAAAAGCCTCAAGAATATGCCTCAAATTAAGAGGCCTTGTTAAAGACCTAATCATTTAAAAACTTTTAAAAAACCAAACTGTTGAACAGTAAGGCTTTGTATGGTATGTTTATAATCTTAAAAAAACAGGAGGTTTAAAAGATGCCATCCAATACAAAAAAGACGGAATTGATAAGGAAAAAGAAGAGATCAGGTCAGGGTAAGAAGAGAAAAAAAGTAATGTCCAAGATGTCTACACCGGCATTCCCCATACACCCTGAAAAAAATGAATAAAAGGTCATTAAGATACGAAATAGGACCCATAAGACCACCAAATGAGGCATATAGCCTCCTTATTAGGTTCACAAGAAACTGTCCATGGAATCAGTGCGCCTTCTGTCATACTTACAAAGGAAAAAAATTTGAAAAAAGGTCCTTGGAAGAGATAAAGAAGGATATAGATACCATCAGGGCTATTTACGATGATATCCATGAGACATCATGGAGATTAGGTTTAAGTGGAAAGATAACAGAGGAGATGGCAGAATCCATATTATCTGGAAGTGCTTACAATGAATGCTATAAAAGTGTCCTCATATGGGCGTATTTTGGTGGTAAGAATGTCTTTATCCAAGATGCAAACTCACCTGCCATGGATATAGAAGTAATGGCAGAGGCATTGAGATATTTAAAAGAAAAACTACCATCAACAGAGAGGATTACATCCTATGCCCGTTCAAGGACCATTGCAAAAAGGTTAAACTTAGAGGATTTGATAAAGCTAAAGAATGCAGGGCTTACAAGGCTACACATTGGACTTGAATCAGGCAGCGATTTCCTTCTCAAATATATAAAAAAGGGGGTCACAAGGGAAGAACATATACAGGCAGGGATAAAGGTAAAGGAATCAGGGATAGAACTGTCTGAATATGTTGTCCTTGGTCTTGGCGGGAAAAAATGGTGGGTTGAACATGCAAAAGAGACCGCAGATGTCCTTAATAAGATAAATCCAGATTTCATAAGATTCAGAACCCTTAAAGTCCTAAAGGATATGCCCCTTTATGAAAAGGTGGAAAGCGGAGACTTTATCATCCCCCACGAAGAGGATATATTAAAAGAAGAAAGGCTACTTCTTGAAAATCTCTCGGGGATTACAAGTTTTATTAAAAGTGACCACATATTAAACCTCCTGGAAGAGGTAGATGGCAAACTCCCTGAGGATAAGGAAAGATTAATTGGTGTAATAGACAGATATCTTTCCCTTAGCGAAGAAAAGAGGCTTGTCTTTAGATTCGGAAGGAGGGCAGGCATTTACAGGTATCTTGACGACCTAAATGATGAACTCACATATTATAGATTAAAAAAGAACATCAGGGAAATTGAGGATAGAGAACCAGGTAGTATAGAAAAAACCCTTTCTCTTTTATTGGAGAATTACATTTAAAATTTGGAAAATACGGTAAAGATCAAAAAATTTGTAAAATTTTTTCCCAAAATTCAAGCAACCCATCAACTTCGTTTACACACCAAGGGCATATGCTATCCAGGTAATGAAGAAAGCCGCTCAGAGAATTCAACTAAAAAATTGACAAGCTTGGGTTATATGTATACTCTGTAGATAATTAGAAAAGATTTAGATTTTTAGTTAGAAAGACTATTGTTTGAAAATCCTATAAACTTTTTATGCCAAACCTCTTTGTTTTAAAATATCATCTATTTTTTCTTTTACAAATTTTATAGCCTTCTCAAGTTCTTCTTTAGATATCTGAGGGACATGGGATATGAGTTGCTCAGCATCTTTTTCTTCCAATTCAAGAATTTTACTTATAAAAAAAATATCAATTTCTGAGTCTTTCATTAGACATCCACAACCTCCTGCCATTCCCACCAAATCCTTTTTTACATATATAGGGACCACAAATTTTATAAATCCTGCATCGCATTCATCTATAACAGAATCAAGTTTATTTATGACTAATTTAGATATTCTTTTTTGTGACGAACTGCAAATAATAACATTTTCACTATTTTGTATAAGAGGGCATATCTTGTTAGACCATTTATCAGACTTTGTAAGTCTAAAATTGTCAGGTTTATAAATAGCACCGTTTAATCCAAAATTTTCATAAATACTATCTGCAAATTTTTTCCATTCCTCTAATGGAAAAATATCGGTTAATTCCATGTTTAACCTCCTATAAATTTTTATTGCTTTTTACCCTCATATATAAAAGTCTTTAAGACTTGATAGTTAGGACTAAAATCTTTTTAGAGACAAATTTATTCAATAACATGGACTTTAATCATATTTGTCTTGGCTGAAGCAGTCACGGGATGACCTGCCACCAGTATCACCTTGTCGCCTTTTTCCACAAGCCTATTTGCAAGCATGAAAGAGTTTACCTCCCTTATCATATCATCGGTATCTATTAAGTTTCTTATATAGTATGCCTCGACGCCCCTATAGATGGACATCCTCTTCACCACATCATTATTAGATGAAAAAGCCACAATTGGGGTTTCAGGTCTGAATTTTGATATGAGTCTTGCTGTAAATCCTGTCCTTGTGAATGCCACAATCACCTTTGCGCCTGTGTCCATGGCTGCTTGGGCAGCAGCCTTTGCAATGGCCTTTTCTATGAACGCTGATTTAGAGAAAAGAATTCCATTTTTATGAGGACTTGCCTCCATATGTTCATACCATGATCTCTCTGTGAAGGTAATGATGGTATCCATAACCTTAACGGCATCCACGGGAAATTTACCTGCTGATGTCTCTGCCGATAACATCAATGCATCGCTTCCGTCAAGAACGGCATTTGCCACATCCGTTGTCTCTGCCCTTGTAGGCCTTGAGTGCTGGGTCATGGATTCGAGCATCTGTGTGGCAGTTATAACTATCTTCATGGCATCATTAGCCTTTTTTATGAGCATTTTCTGATAAAGCGGAATCTCCTCAAGGGGCATCTCAACACCGAGATCACCCCTTGCTATCATAATGCCTTCAGCTACTTCAAGGATATTTCCTATATCTTTTATTGCTTCTTCCTTTTCTATTTTGGCAATAATTGGTATTATGCGGCCTTGCTCCTCCATAAAATTCTTTACATTTATTATGTCAGCAGCATTCCTCACAAAAGACATGGCTATATAATCAACGCCTTCTTCCATACCGAATAAAAGGTCTCGCCTGTCTTTTTCAGTAAAAGGTGGTGTCCTTATTTCCATTCTTGGCAGATTCACACCCTTATTGTCTTTGAGTAATCCACCTTCAATAACCCTTGATAAAAGAAAATCCTCCTTTTTTTCCTCCACATTAAGCTGAATAAGACCATCATCGATGAGTATTCTGTTTCCTGGCATAGCGTCATCAATAAGCCACGGGTAAGAAATGTATATGGCATCTTCGTTACTTAACCCATCTCCTTTCATTACTCGAATTATGTGATTTTTATTTAGTCGGATACCTCCATCTTTTACCTTGCCCACCCTTATTTTGATCCCTTGAAGGTCTTGAAGAATAGCAGTATTTTTATTCAGCTTTTTTGATAACCTTCTTATCTTTCCTATGACATCTCTGTGAAAATCATGGTCACCATGGGAAAAATTAAGGCGGGCAACATCCATGCCACCCTCTATAAGTTTTTCTAAGATTTGTTGAGAGTTTGATGCAGGGCCTATAGTGCAGACTATCTTAGCCTTTCTCCTCCATGCCATATCCCCCCCTTAAACATTACCTGCTTTATTTTACTTTAGATAGAATTTTATATCCTGAAAAACGCCATCTTTAATCTGTTTTTCAAGCTTTTCTAATATATCCAACTTCATATATTTCATCTGGGCAAGCCAGAGAGGATCATCTACCTCTATGTATAGTATTCTGCCCTTTATTTTCGCAGGTTTTGCGTGCATAGCTATCTTATCGCCAACAATATTCTCCCATAAAGAAAAGGCTTTATATGCATCCAAATCATCGGGAAGCTTACACTTTTTTAGAACCTTACCTATTATGGATCCCACAGAGATCAATGCCATATCTATTGCTCAATCCTGGGAAAAATCGGGTTAATCTTTGTTATCTCTGATATGTCTTCTCGATGGTAAAAATTCTCTTCATAATCAAATTTTGCTTTTTCAATTGGGTCTTTTATACCTATGGCATCCCATATCTTCTGTGATTTATGAGGCATAAAAGGAAACAGAATAAGGGCTAATAACCTTAATCCATTCCATAAATTATACATAACAGTCTTCACTCTCTTATCACCCTCTTTGGCAAGTTTCCATGGTGCCTCAGAATCTATATATTTATTCATTATAGAAGTGATATCAAAGACATTCTGTAGCGCCTTGTAAAAGGAAAGGACATCCATAGATTGGTGATATTCTCGTATAAACTGTCTAATGCCTGCTTCAAATTCTTCATCGGCACTATTTCTTGTCTCAGGATTTTCTATCTTACCCCTCAAAAACTTGCTAATCATGGTTACACTTCTGCTCACAAGATTGCCGAAATCATTTGCAAGGTCACTATTTATCCTGTGTATTATTGCCTGTTTTGAAAAATCTCCATCTAACCCAAAAGGAACCTCTCTGAATAAAAAGAATCTGAACTCATCAACACCATAGGTAGCAACAACATCGTTTGGATCGATAACATTTCCCAATGATTTTGACATCTTTTGACCTTCAATAGTCCACCATCCATGGGCAAACACATGATGGGGCGGTTCAATCCCCAGAGACATGAGAAAACATGGCCAATATACTGCGTGGAATCTCAATATATCCTTTCCAATAAGGTGCATATCACAGGGCCAAAAGGACTCAAAACACCCTTTGTCCTCCTGAAAACCTATACCTGTTAGATAATTTGCCAGTGCATCAAACCATACATAAACAATATGTTTTTCCTTCATGGGGACCTTTATACCCCAGCTAAAGCTTGTTCTGCTTACACTTAAATCCCTTAAGCCACCTTTTACAAAACTGTAGACCTCATTATACCTGATTTCAGGCATAATAAAATCTTTATTGTTATCAAGGAATTCCAAGAGCCTATGGGTATAATGAGAAAGTTTGAAAAAATAGCTCTCTTCTTTAAGCCTTTCTGGTTTCCTTAGACAATCAGGACACATGCCATCTTTGAGCTGAAACTCAGTAAAGTAGCTCTCACAGGGGATACAATACCAGTCTTCATATTCACCTAAATAGATATCTCCGTTTTCATAAGCCTTTTTGAATATATGCTGAACAACTTTTTTATGCCTCTCTTCTGTTGTCCTTATAAAGCCGGTGTTTGAAATATTGAGTGTCTTCCAGAGGTCTGTGAACCTATATACCATCTTATCTGCAAGTTCTTTGGGATGTATACCTTGTTTTGAGGCTGCCTCCTCAACCTTTTGCCCATGTTCATCGGTGCCTGTTAGAAAAAACACATCATAACCGCATAATCTCTTATATCTCGCCATAATATCTGCTGCCACTGTTGTGTAGGCATGACCAATATGTGGAACATCATTTATATAGTATATAGGCGTTGTGATGTAATATTTTTTTCTGCTCATATCTCTTGCTCCATGTAAATCATTTTAATCTCTCTTTGATTTGATTCAAAAAGTGTTTCAATTTTTAATATCATTTAGGGATACTGTCACAAGGTTACCGTTTTCAAGCTCTACAACCAAAGTTGAATTCAGGGTATTATGTTTTATAACCTTCCCCTCTCCCTGCTGCAGCATCACCTTTTTTCCTATCTTAGGCAATTCCTTTTTATATTCAGTATACATATCATACTCATAAGATAGGCAGCACATGAGTCTGCCACATATGCCGGAAATCTTGGTAGGATTTAATGCGAGCCCCTGCTCTTTAACCATTCTAATGGAAACTATGGAAAAATTGTTTAAAAATTGTCTGCAACAGCATATATTACCGCAATTACCAAGTCCCCCCACGATTTTTGCCTCATCCCTTACGCCAACCTGTCTTAGCTCTATCCTTATCTTAAATTCCTTGGCAAGTTCCTTTACGAGTTCTCTAAAATCAACCCTGTTCTCTGATACAAAATAAAAAAGCAGTTTTGACCCGCCAAAAAGATATTCAGCAGCCAATAATTTCATTGGAAGATTTAACTCTTTTATCTTATTTCTACATACCTCGAATGCCTTTATTTCTTTTTCTTTCAATGTATAGTATTCTTCAAGCTCTTCTTTTGTAGGTATTCTTTCTGCCTTTTTCAATCCTTCTTTGTCTATTTCTACTGGTTCTGTAAGGACAACGCCAAGGCATGTCCCCTTTTCAAGGTCACAGACAACATAATCGCCAACCTTTGCTTCATCAGGGAGTTCCACCTCCACAACGCCTGCTAAATAATCAAACCTCACATAACCTACCTTCATTTTACCTCATCACCTGCAATATTAAATTCTCCAATAAAAGCCATTTGTTCATATTATACCTTATAATGATAGCTGTTTCCTGTATTTTTTTTATAGCTCGTTCTATCATACCATTACTATATGATGACCTCTCTAAAAGCCCTATAAAATCCCTGTTTATAATAATGTCATGCCTGTTTATATTTTTTATTAAATAGAGGTCTCTGAACAGAGAAAATAAAAAGAATATGTATATGCTAATCTCTCTATTGCCCCTGGATATATATTCTGAAAGCACAGTTGCCTCTACATATCCTTTGTTTCTCGTCAGGATAAATTCTCCAAGCCTCTTTCTTATGTGAAGTTTTTCATCATCAAGCCAAAAAAATCCATTATTAATACTACCGTTGGATATATAGGAGAGGAGTTCTGCCTTTTCTTCATTTAAGTTCAATGTATCTATAAAATATTGCCTTAACTGACTCTGGGATAGAGGGCTAAAGCTGATTCTTGTGCATCTTGACCTGATTGTGGCAGGTAGTTCTCTCTCACGGGATGTTATAAGAAAAAAGAGATTAAATTCAGGTGGCTCTTCAAGGGTTTTTAAAAAGGCATTTGCTGCCTCTTCTGTCATATTCTCTGCATTATCTATAATGATTACCCTTTTCTTTCCCTCACTGGGAAATTTATGGACCTCCTGATTTATGCCCCTTATCTTTTTTTCTTCATTTCCTCTTATAAAATCAATACTTATGTTATTTGTTTCCTTTTGCCTTTCACCTTCATATCCTTGACCTTTTTTTCTTTGAACATTACCAGCCCATTCCATATAATTTTTATCCAGGACAATCAAGTCTGGATGGGTTAATCTACTGACCCTTGTGCATGCCCTACATACACCACATCCACTGCCTTTTTCACATAAGATATAACGGGCAACGGCAATGGCAGTCTTTTTTTTGCCTATGCCATCCTGTCCAGAGAAAAGAAAGGCATGGGGAATCCTTTCTTTCATAAGAAAGGTGGTTATGATTTTTTTTTGCTTTTCGTGACCTATAATATCTTCAAAATCTATGTAATTCAATCTGTTTTTCTACTCTCTTTCTGATTATAGAATGGATTATCTGAATATCTTTGGAACCATCCACAATAAAAAACCTGCTGCTATTTTCCCTTGACAGCATCCAGTATCCCTCTTTTATTCTTTTATGAAAAGATAAATCCTCATCTTCAAACCTGTCCATCTGTCCTTTCTCTTCTGATTTTCTCCTGAGCCCTTCCTCTACGTCTATATCTATAAAAACTGTAAGGTCTGGGACTATACCTTTTGTGGCAAGTCTGTTGATATAATCTATTATATGGATATCTATACCTCTTCCAAATCCTTGATATGCATAAGTGGCATCAAAGAACCTATCGCAGAGCACAATCTTATTATCTTTTAAGGCAGGGGCAATTACATCTTCTATGTGTTGCGCCCTCATTGCCATCATCAAAAACAACTCTGTCAGTGAATTTATTTCTTTTACCTTATGGGTTAAGATTTCCCTTATTGACTCACCAACGGGAGTCCCACCAGGCTCCCTTGTTTTTACAACCCCATATCCCTCAGACAATAAATATTCATATAAAAGATTAATTTGGGTTGTCTTTCCGCAACCCTCTGTGCCCTCAAAGGTTATTAACATGATAGTTATTTGGAAACCCTTTCAACATACTCACCTGTCCTTGTATCAATCTTTACTACATCTCCTTCATCAACAAAAAGGGGGACTTGGATAGTATATCCTGTCTCAAGTAACGCTGGTTTTGTGGCATTCTGCGCTGTATCACCCTTTATTCCAGGTTCTGTCTTAACAATCTGAAGATTTACGAAATTCTGTATCTCCACACCTATAGTCTCTCCATTATGAAAAAGGACAGTAATGGTCATACCTTCTTTGAGATAATTTTTGGCATCACCGAGATTTTTCTCATTTATAAAAAGTTGTTCATAATTATCTACGTCCATGAAATAGAACTTCTCGCTCTCCCTGTATAGATACTGCATCTGTTTCTCTTCAAGATCGGGTTCTTCAAATTTTTCTCCTGACCTGAATGTCTTATCAAGAACATTGCCTGTAATAAGGCTCTTAACCCTTGTCTTAACGAATGCAGCCCCTTTACCTGGTTTAACATGCTGAAAATCAACGATAATGAAGGGTTCTTTTTCTAAGAGTATCCTTAATCCTTTCCTAAATTCTGATGTAGAAACAATCATCATAACCTCCTCTTTCCCTTTATCCTTTTATTCCAAAACATTATTTAAAACTATCATTACGAAGAGCCTGAAATCCCATCTTAATGTCCAGCAAAATGTTTTGAAAAAAAGACCTTATTCTGATGCCAAGCCATACATCAATGAATTGTGATCATATCCTTTCTTAAACGTGTGAGGGTCTTGACCTCTGAAGCGCATACAAATACCATATCCTCTAACCTTACCCCTCCAAGGTGAGGAATGTAGATGCCAGGCTCTATGGTTATTACCATATTTTCTTCCAAAATGCCCTCAGAGTTAGTATTTATTGCAGGTGTTTCATGAACCGCAATCCCTATCCCATGCCCTGTGCCATGTCCAAAATACATCCCATATCCAGCATTATCGATATACCCTCTTACGATCAAATCAAGTTCTTTAATTGCCATACCAGGCTTTGCCTTCTCCAATCCAAGCATCCTTGCATCATTGACAATCTTATATATCTCATGGATCTTCCCATTTACCTCGCCTATCATGACAGTACAGGTCTCATCGCTGCAATAGCCATCTTTTTGGGCACCAAAATCAATTATTACTGCCTCACCTTTATTAATCTTTTTATCAGTAGGCATTGCATGGGGTAGTGCAGCCCTTTCTCCTGATGCCACAATAGTGTCAAAAGATGGTTTATCAGCCCCTAATCCAACCATTGTATAATCAAGTTCCCTGGCAATCTCTTTTTCGGTTTTACCTGGTCTAATATTATCAAAAATCTCCATAAATGCCCTTGTGGCAATATCAATAGCCTCGAGCATTATTCTTAACTCATCAGGGTCCTTGCACCTCCTTATGTCCTCTATTTCATTTTTTAACGGTATAAAATTAACATCAGGCAAGGTAGACTTTATCCTCTCATACATATTATATGTGATATGAAGACTGTCAAAACCCAATCTTTTTATCTCATATGTTTTACAAATATCACCCAATATACTCATATCTTTTTTTATCTCACAGACCTGTGCACCGTCAACGACCTCATTTGCATATGTTATGTATCTAAAATCAGTAAGGAGAAATACATCGCCCCTTGTCATTACAAGGGTCGCCTCAGATCCCTTGAACCCAGATAGATAAAAAATATTTTCAAGGCCTTTTATTATACACCCATCTATACCCATATGGTTCATTAATTGGATTACCTGTTCCCTTCTCTTTGCCCTCATCTAAGACTCACCATATCTTTTTCATTAAGATCTTTCTGATACTATGGGTGTTATATTTTTCTTTTAGTTCTTTCTTAAGGACATTACATCTCTTTTTATAAAACTCATTATCAGGTTCTTTCCTTACCAGCTTTTCATAAATTTCAAGCGCCTTTTCTAAATGCCCTTGCTCAAGATATATATCTGCCAAAGTCGCTGTTATAATCCTTTTATCATCCATATTATCTTATATAGACCTTTGCAAAACACTGCTGTGTTCATAAAAACATCGAAAAATTTTCAATTTTTCTCAAAATCTAAAAACTTATAAAAGTAGTGCATAAGTATGTATCCTATAGCAAGAGACTTTAACATCTCTTACAGATAATTAAATTAATATTGAAGATAAATCAAGCTAAAATTTAAAGATGTCTGCGTAATGATTGACCCTATAAAACATACCAAATTTTATGCTCGATATATAGATCCCGTTTATCTTTAATCTTCTTATAAGATTTTTTGCCATATCAAAAACAATATCCCTGCTTTCACATAAATCGTATTTATTAAGAAAAATACATAAATCTTTCTTTTCTGTCCCTTTGAGAAGTATATCATTTGAAAAAAATCTAAAAAAGAGCTCTGGATTTATTAATTCATGACCGGGGATACCGGTCTTACGACATAATAAGCCCCATCTAAATACAGTCTCATCTATTCTTTTGAAGAGGGAGTCAAGCCCGCATAATACAATAACCTTTTCTGTAATATGGGGGATTGCAGGCTCATAACTCGCAGGAAATTTTATCGGTTTTGTTTTTGCCCCATCTGCCTCAATGAGCACCTTATCAAAAAATAGCCCAAGATATTCTATCTCTTTTTCGCTTATGGCGGTGATCTTTCCGTTTATTACATCTTTGCCTACCATGAAGGGACTCATTAAATCCACTGGTAGACCCTCTTCTCCCCTTAAGAGCAAAAAAGGCTCTTCTGCCCACATCTTTGTAGTTGTTGTTATAACTACCTTTTCACCTTTTTTTGAAAATTCTTTAGCCAGGTATTTAATAAAGGAGGTCTTACCGCCTCCACCTATAAAAGAGATAAATTTATGACCCTCCAAAAGCTCAATGGGTTTTATGCTCTCATAAAACCACATAAAAAATTATTTGTCATATGGAGGGTTCTGTTTTGTGCCTTGACTGTCAGCAGGACCTACCCATATCTCTACCTCTGTGTTAAAGGCAGACCTTGTCATCTTTATATTACATGTTTTATCGTTTTTTACAAAATTCAATATCACGTCTTTATATCTGTAACTATTAACAAAACGCCAACCATATTTTATAAGATAGATTTTGAAATAATTCTCAAGGGATTGAACATCCACATCACCTGAAAAAAACATGATTCCAGCTTTCAGGGTTGGAGTCTCAAAGACAAAACTTCTTTCATATGAATATTTTAATTCTTTTGGAACAGGGACATCTGGGAAACCATAGAATGCCTGATTGAGTTTTTCATCTTTTGGCTGGGATTGTTGTGTATCCTGGGTTGTTTTCCTAAACCAGGAACAACCTGAAGATGCCAATATTACACCTATTATTATCAAAACGATAAACCTTTTCATTCAAACCCCTCCTTCATTTTTATTTTCTCTTTCAAGATAAGCATATGCACTGTGGTTATGTATACTTTCCAGATTCTCGGCCTCTATAGAAAACCATATTATGTTATCATCCTTTGAGAGTATATCTGCTATTTCTCTTACTACATCCTCTACAAATTTTGGATTTTCATATGCCTTTTCAGTTACATATTTCTCATCTTCTCTCTTAAGAAGAGAATACACATCACTGCTTGCACATCCCTCAACAATATTTATAAGGTCCTCTATCCAGAAAAATTTTTTAAATTTCACACAAACCCTTACAATACCTCTCTGATTATGAGCACCGTAGTTGCTTATTTCTTTTGAACACGGGCATAAGGTATTTATTGGGACACTGACATATACCTTAAACTCTCTCATCTCGCCAGGACCATCCATAGAACCATAGACACCGCAATTATATTCCATGTAGCTTGGTTTTTTTGTAATGGGTGCTTCTTTTTTCATAAAATAGGGGAATCTTATCTCAAGATGGGCAGATTCGGCATTTAACTTTTCCTTCATCTCCCTCAAAATGCCAGGAAAATTCTTCATATTTATCATACTCTGATTATTATGAAGGATCTCCACAAATCTACTCATATGGGTTGCCTTATTTGTATGGCTTAAACTCACATACATATCTATGGTTGCTATAGTGTGTTGATAACCATTTTCTTTATCAAGGACAACTATAGGGTATGTAATATTTTTTACACCCACCTTATCTATCTCGATCTTCCTTGAATCAGACATATTCTGAATGTCTTTCATGACTCATTCCCCATATGCTGCATACGCAGTCTCAGACTCCCAGACCCTTACCTCTTTCAGAGAGACCCCCTCTATTTTTAAAAGGTTTTTTAATTCATTATAGATATATAGGGCTAAATATTCAGAGGAGGCTGCCCTTTCCTGAAAAAAAGCAATTTCATTTAAAAACCTGTGGTCTAATGTGGAGAGAACATCTTTAAGAAGGCCTTTTAGAATCTTGAAGTCTGCCACCATGCCTCCCATACCAGGCATTGATCCCTCAAATAGCGCCTCTACCTTGAAATTATGGCCATGTAGTGATTCACATTTTCCATGATAGTCTTCTATTCTGTGGGCAGCTGAAAAATTATCCCTGATATATAGTGTAAACATAGAAATAATCTATATTTTAGGCGAGTTATTGTCAATAAAACAATGTATAAAGGGATATAAAAGCCCTTAAGAAGATTTCTTAACTGCTTTTTTTATGATCACATAGCCATTGGTTGGTCCGGGGACAGCACCTTCTACCATGAGTATATTTGTATCACCCCTTACCTCAATGACCTTAAGGTTCTGCACGGTTACCCTTTCATGCCCCATATGGCCTGCCATCTTTTTGCCCTTTAATGTCCTTCCAGGGGTCATATTCTGACCTATAGAGCCGCCATGTCTAAAAAATTCATGTGTTCCCCGAGAGGCAGGAGATCCCTTAAAACCATGACGTTTTACAACACCTGCATAACCTTTGCCTTTTGATGTCCCTGTGATGTCAACATATTCCCCTGGCTGAAAAAGGTCTACCGAGATCTGAGACCCTATCTCATTTGATTCTATCTCAGTATCCTCTACCCTAAACTCTCTTATAAACTTCATTGGGGTAATATTCGCTTTTTTAAAATGACCTGTTAGTGGTTTATTAACATTCTTTGTCTTTCTGACCTCTTCAAAACCACACTGGATTGCATTATAGCCGTCTGTTCCCAAAGTCTTTTTCTGAATTACAACACAAGGCCCTGCCTGTATGACTGTAATAGGCACAACATTCCCATATTCATCAAATATCTGTGTCATTCCGAGTTTTTTTCCAAGTAATCCAATTCCCATTTCAACACCTCCAAAAGGTAAAACGCTATAATAATAGAGAAAAAAATGAATAAAGTCAAGCTGAATAAACTTATGTTATCAAAATATTTTAATAATGCCTGCGATACCAGAGAGATATCTTTTTTACCCCTATAAAAAATATAGAGGAGGTCTTAAAATAGCTTTATTAAAAGGGTCTAAAAAATGTGCTTCGGAATAGAAACCCTGTTAAAGCTCTCTTTATGGATTATCTTCAACTAATTAAAGAGAGCTGCTTCCAGGCTTTCAAGTATCTTTTTGTCAGTAAAGGGCTTGTCCAGAAAATATTCGACACCCAACTCCTTTACCTTATCCCTTTGATCCTCACTCATGTATCCACTGGAGACTATTACATTTATATCTATGCCCATATTGCGGATACGGGAAAGCAATTCATCCCCTTTCATGCCTGGCATTATAATATCAAGGACAATACAGTCAAATTTATTCTTGCTAATCTGATTTAAGGCGTCTTTTCCATTGTTACAATAAACCACATCTACCCCTATCCTCTCTGATACCAAGGCAAACATCTCTCCTATAAACTCCTCGTCATCAACAACGAGTATCTTTTTTCTCTTATCTCCTTCTTTTTCCTTTTCTTCTAAATTTTCAATAATAACGGTTTTATTTTGAAAATTACTGTTACAGGGTATATAAATAGAAAATCTTGTTCCTTTACCTTTTTCACTCTCTACCTCAATGAACCCGCCATATTTTTTTACTGTTTTTTCAACGCGATAAAGTCCTAAACCGAGATTTGATCTTGTTTCTTTTGTGGAAAAATGAGGCTTAAAAATGTTTGCCTTTATAGATTCATCTATACCCTTTCCATTATCCTCAACAGTTATTAAGATATAATCTTTTTCATCTAAAAAGAGATTCTTTGTTTTGACCATGAGCATCCCTTTTCCATCCATTGCCTCTCTTGCGTTTATAAAAAGATTCAAAAATATATGTTGAAACTCTGACTCATCCCCTTCAATCATGATATGTGATGCAGAAAGCTCTTTCTCGATTGCAATACCCTTCAGGCTTTCACAAAAGAGCAGAAGGCTATCCTCTATTACCACATGAAGGTCAAAATAACTTGCTGGTCTTTCCTGTTTCCTCGCAAAATTGAGAAGCTGTTTTGTCAGGCTTGCAGCCCTTCCTGCTGAACGCTCAATTACCTCAATATATTTTAAAAGCCTTTCATTGTTCAGATTATTTTTAAGGGATCCCTTCAACATGGACGCATAACCCAATATTCCTGTGAGCATATTATTAAAATCATGGGCAATTCCTGCAGCAAGCAACCCCAGTGTCTCTAATTTTTCTCTAAATAGAGATTCTTCATGCAACAGCTTTAGCTCTGTTATATCCTTCAGTAAAATACCTCTATAGATAATATCACCGGTAGAATTTAATATAGGGAAGGTATCAATCTCATATATATATTGTCTATCTCCTTTTTTAAATTGTATCTCCTTACTTGTAATCTGCTCTTTACCCGATCTTCCTGTATCTAATCCTGTTAATAGATCCTCTATATCTACGCCGATCATTGAATATCTATCCTCTGGTATTATCTGCCTTGCTTTTTCATTCATATAGATGATCTTACCCCTACTATCAGTGTATATTAATGGATATGGAAAATTACTACTCAAAAAAAATTCAGGCGCTGCAACTTTCCTATCTTTTTCCACTTGTGAAAGCCTGGATAAAAAGGTCCTATGGAGTTTATTAAAAAAATTACAGATAAGGTCAACATCTTTTAACGAGATCTTATCGCCTTCATCAGTTATCCTTTTTCCCAGAACAATAAAACCCTTTATTTCATGATTATATGTCTGGGGATATATATATAAAATATTATAACCATTAATATTTTTATGGACAGATGAAAACAGAGAATTGCCATTAAGACTCTTTATTGTGTCAAGTTCTATATCTGGTTTTTCTCTATAAAGACTAAAAAAACCTTCTGTTAATCCATCATCTTTGAAGTGTAAATAATAACATGTATCGAATCCTGTTTCTTCAACCATGATCTTTGGTATCTCAGATACCGGGTCTTTCATCTCGTCTATAATACCCAGAATTCTCGTAAAGGCAGAATGGTAATTTATAAGACTTTCATATTTATCCCACTGAAAATGCAATACCTCTGTTAAAGTCCCCCTATTATCTTCCATTACTCACAACCCCCTACACCATAGTTAATCATTAACTATTTATTATATAGATTATCTTCTCTATCTCTTCATCAATGCTCTCTGATTCCTTCTTTAATATAAAGGCCTCAGGGTAATCATTTCTATCTTTGTAATAAAAAAATGTGTCTGCGCAGCATATGAGCCTTAAGATATTCTCAAACCCATTATTATTGCCATCTCTATCATTATGATGATTCTCTATAATAGATAAAAAAACAGGAGGGAGTTTCCATTTCAAGGCTATGATACTGCCTATCTCCTGGTGATCTATACCTAATCTCTCTCTTTCCAAAACAGGTAATGGGGTATTATTTTTCAATGATTCATTGATTAAATCATTGTATCTATCAAAAATCATAAAAAAGACTATCTTGCCAATATCATGAAGCAAGGCTATGGTAAAGACATCTTCCGGGTCTTCAACAAGGAGCCTTTTTGATAATACCCTTGCCCCATGGGCAACAAATATAGAATGTTTTAAAAGATAAGAAAGGTTTTCTTTCTTTAGTTTTAAAAAATTGGTAATCTTACCTAAATAATATAAGGAAAATATTATGCTTTTTAATTCTCTCTGGCCCATCATTATGACAGCCCTCTCGATGCTGTGGACAGGCATGCCTATTCTATAAAATGCTGAGTTTGCAATACTTATAAGTTTAGAGGTAATGCCAATGTCATTCTTTAATATATCTGCAATGTCAATCACTGAAGCGTCAGGTTTTTCCAATAAATTCAATGCTCTTCCCAATAAATTAGACTCTGATGGGGCTACCTTCAGATTAACTGCAATGTTTATTAGTTCATCCCTTATAAATTGTGATGACATATCATTTTTTTATTTAAAATATAACTTTAAAAATGTAAAGAAAATTTATTTTAAAAGAGATTTTCAAAGGTCTCAGGTCCTATAATTTGTCAGTGTAAATCCTTTTATAAGTTATTTTGATTTTGGAAAAATCTTCATAATCTCAAAATTTAAAAGACATTATTGATTATGCCCTATTAAAAATACATTAAGTATCTTTACATGTGTTTTTAACAGCACATGTATCCTCAGTCATATTACAATCTTTATCACAGGGCTCAAGATGAATTGTTATGTCTATTGAAGGTGATCGTCTCTTTATTTCATCTTCAAGTGTCTCTGATATTTCATGGGCATCTTTAATATTACTCTTTCTGCATAGAAGCAAATGAAAATCGATATATTTTTTACTCCCTGCAGTTCTGGTTCTTAATTTATGAAAGCCTGCATAAGGAAATGGCATAGTCTCTATAATATCCCTTATCTCTTTCAATTTCTTATCAGTGATGCTTTTATCCATGAGTCCAGAGATACCATCCTTAAAAACCCTTAGGGCGGATACGATGATTATAAACCCTATGATGATGGCAAAGGCGAAGTCAAAATAGCTATATCCTGTATAGTAGGTTAAAATTATTGCTAATATCGCGCCCAGATTTGAATATATATCACTTGTGTAATGAACAGCATCTGCCTTTAGGGCTAATGAATCTGTCTTATAGCTTGTTCGTTTTAAGACAAAAGATACTACTAAACTGACAACCAGCGATAATATCATAACAGGGATATCAAACAATGTATACTGGACTCTAATCTCCTGGATAAACCCTATTACAGCATTATAGATAATGATTGCCCCTACCCCAATTATTACGAGAGACTCTATGACAGCAGCGAAGTCTTCTATCTTGCCATGACCGTATTGATGGGAATCATCTGCCGGCATGGATGCCCTTTTTATTGCATAAAGATTCATTCCTGACATGAATACATCGAGAAGACTATCAAGTCCTGAAGAGATAACAGCCATAGACCCTGACATAGAGCCTATTATGAATTTACAAATGGCAAGGACAACAGCCATCACAACTGCAAAAAATGATGCTTTATATTTTATATCCATATTATATATTCCCGAATAATTAGGACTTGCATGGGGTTTAAAAGGCTATAGCAAAAAGCATCTCTGGAAAAAACTATTTTCTAATGATGATCTTCCCTTTTGGTTCTTCTATGAATCTACCTATTACCCAATAATCTATGGGAAATGAGCGGGCATTATTCTCAAATAATGATAAATCATCTGGATGGACTGAAAACAAAAGGCCCCCTGATGTCTGAGGGTCAAATATTACATCGTAGATAAAACCGGTGTGCTCACCCATGACATGTGTGCTGTAGAAATCCCTGTTCCTGTAAAGACCGCCTGGCAGTATGCCCATACTTGCCAAACCAGGTGCCTCTTCAAAATATGGGATATTTTTAGCATAAAGTTCAACACCTATCTCCTCCTTTATCATCTCTTTAAGATGACCCACAAGTCCAAAACCCGTCACGTCTGTAGCTGCGTGAACCCTTACAGATAACATAATTCTTGCAGCGTCTCTGTTCAGGGTTGCCATGACCTTAATGAGATGCTCTATGGACTTTTCCGTAAGCATATCTGCCTTTACACCTGTATTTAAAATGCCTGTACCGAGAGGTTTTGTGAGGATGAGATAATCATTTTTACAGGCGCCTTCATTTCTCAAAATCCTGTCGGGATGAACAATCCCTGTAACACAGAGACCATATTTAATCTCCTCATCCTCTACACTATGACCACCAAGAAGGCTTACGCCAGCCTCCCTTATCTTATCTATACCCCCTCTGATTATCTCTTTAAGAACCGAACTCCCATATCTTTTTACAGAAAAACAAACTATATTCAAGGCTGTCTTTGGTATAGCACCCATGGCATATATATCACTCAGGGAGTTTGCAGCAGCAATAAGACCAAAAGAATATGGGTCATTTACGATAGGGGTAAAAAAGTCCACTGTCTGGACAATTGCCACATCATCTGTAATCTTATATACACCGGCATCCTCAAAACCCTCTATTCCAACTATAACATTGTTGTCAGAAGGGATTTCTATGCCGCATAAGATATTTGAAAGGTCCGCCGGACCTATCTTTGATGCTCAACCAGCGCCTTTTACATGTTTTGTCAATTCAATATCCATAAATCTTAGTCCTCATTTTTTTAACTTACTGACTGCCTGCTTAACCTTTGTAATCCTTTTTCCTTTTGTTCCCCCCTCTTCTATTTCTATGGCAACCTCTATTTTCTCAACACCTGCATAATAGCAGCATCCATTGCTTTTAAAATTATTATCAAAGACCCTTGTCTTTCCATCCTGAAAACATACCCGCACATAGCAAAATCCACCTGGTAACTCCGACCTTCTCTCTTCCACAACCACACCAAGACCCCATCTTGTATTATGTTTGTGAAATACCTGATCCCCTACCTTCAGATAAAGAATATAATCTCCTTTCATGGATAACCTATACCACTTACATCTTCCACTTTCAAGAATTAAATTATCCCTAATTTAAAAACCCTAAACCCCTTTATGTCTCTCTTCTGAATAACGAAATATATCCATAACAGATATGAATATGGCAAGGACTAATGGGCCTATAATAAAACCTATAAATCCGAATAATTTAATACCGCCCAATATACTGAAGAATATTAGAATGGTAGGCATCTTTGTCTTGCCCTTCACCATAAGGGGCCTCAATATATTATCCACCATGCTTATGGCAAAAACACCTACAAGGATTAGTATAAAACCCTTTAAATAGAACCCTTTGAATAAAAGATATACTACGCCAGGACCCCAAATTATAAATGTCCCTAATATAGGTATAAAAGATGCAAAAAACATGGACATCCCCCATAACACAGCAGAAGGTATGCCAAGCAATGAGAATGCCATACCGCCTATTAAACCTTGTAAAAATGCTATGGTTACACCACCATAGATTGTTGAAATGATTACATCTTTTACTTGTTTAATGAGTTTTTCCTTCTGTCCTTTAGAAAAAGGCATATAGTCCTGTATCTTGGCAAGAAATTTTGGTCCATCCATAAAAAGAAAGAATACGGTAAGGAAAATAAATAAAACATCCATTATGAAGGATAAAATATTTCCCAAACCATGTGTAATCCCTCCTAACATGTTTTTACCCCATTCTGTCAGGTTGCTTATTATAGTCTTTTTCAATTCTGCCTGGGTTATATTAAATGTGGAGAGGATCTTCTTGCTAAGCTTACTTAAGATAGGGTAATCCATGATCTTGTCCAATGAGTTAAGTTCTTGAGATTTTAAATATTCTATGAGCGTATTAAGCTCCTGGGTAATGAGATAGCCAAGATACATAAATGGACCTATTATTATGACTATAATTATCAAAAGTGTGGCAATAGATGCTATAGTCGAATTTTTTATGTATTTTAAAAGATATGCATACAAGGGATAAAAAACAAGAGAAAATACTATCCCCCATGATATGGGGGATGAAAAGGGCTTGAGTATAAGATAGGCGAGATAACCAAAGACAGTTACGACAAAAATTAAGGCGATTGTATAAAATCTATTATTTTCTATCTTCTTCCACCTAAGATGATTATCTCAGCCTAATATTTATAGCTAAGCGTCTTTCTGCCTTTCTCTTTCAAAGGCCTCTCTACCAGCATCTACAGCAGTTTTAATAATGGATTTCTCTTTTTCGATAAAATCCTTTCCTTTCTCTACTGCAGCAGAAGCCTTTTCCTTAACCTTTTCTATATATGTCTCTGCCTTCTCTTTAGCACTTTCAGCAAGCTCTTTTATCTGTTTTCTTGTTTCAGGGCCAGATTTTGGGGCAACAAGCAAGGCAATCCCTGCCCCTACAATACCACCTATAAAAAATGATAGGATGATAGAGCCGGCACCAAATCCTTTTTCATACTCTGACATGATAAACCTCCTTTATAGTATTATTTTTTATCGCCTTTTTTAAAATAGTGGTTTTTTATTACATTAAATGCCGCATTAATACCTGCTTTAAAACCCGATATATGCATGCTGGTCATCCTTGTTGTTTTTTCTATGGATGAGGTAATATTTCTTATATTGTCTGCCATAATCCTTAAGGACCCTGATAGTTCTTTTAAATCTTCTGTAATATAAGTCATATTGTCAGCAAAATTTTTAATAGACATAAGGGTCTTTGGCAGTTCTTCTGTGGCTGGTAAAAGTGACTCCTCTATTGTCTTTACTGTTTTTTCTAAATCATAGAACTTTTTCTTTATCACTAATAGAAAATATATAAACACTATTGATGCTGCCAAAAATGCCATTGCAATTATGCCAAGAAAAATACTGTTCATAAACCCCCCAGTTGAATATTACTTATTTGCATAACTCTACAACATATGATGTTATCAATATTCTCAAAACAGGTCAATAACAATCCTTATTGTTTTTTTACAAAGAAACCTATGACTGTAATCACCACCATTAAAACCCCTGAGATAGCATATACATAGACTCCCCATCTCATATTTCCAAGAGAATCAATGAAATATCCCTTGTTTATTACAAAACCCCAATAAAATACAAAGAGATATGATACAATAAGCCCAAGTCTATGCTTACCCAGTAAAAGACATATAGAATTTATAACAACAAGGATTATAACCTCCCACACAGGGACTGAAAATTCTTTTGCAGTTAAGAATTCAACAATTCTTACTGGATAATTCACCATAATAGTCCCTATTCTTAAATATTTATAATTATAGCAGGCAAAATATAAAAGTAAAGCATTTTAGGACACAGCTTGACATAAACAAAAACTTAAAGCATAATTTACAGCCATGAAAAAATATATAATCCATAAGGATATCACACAAAGACAATCTGCCATTGAATATGAAAAAGAGCTTAACGAAGAGCAACTAAAGGTAGTTTTGAATGATGGAGGCCCTATATTAGTCATTGCAGGTGCAGGAAGCGGGAAGACAAGGGTTGTTACATACAGGGTAGCAAGACTCCTTGAAATAGGTATATCACCTAACAACATATTACTTCTTACCTTTACCAATAAGGCAGCCAGAGAGATGTTAAGAAGGGTAGAATATCTTCTCAAGATGGTTACGCGTTTTATATGGGGAGGAACATTCCATCACATAGGAAATATTATATTAAGGCAGAATAGCCATATCATTGGCTTTAACAAAAACTTTACCATCCTTGATAACGAAGATGCCAAAGACTTGATAGACGTAGTAATAAAGGATACAAGGATAGATAAAAAAGAAAAGATGTTTCCAAAGGCAACACTCATTAAAGAGATATTCAGCTATGCTGTAAATACCATGCAAGACATGGATACAATCATAAAAGAGCGGTTTCCTTTTTTCTTCGATATCAAAGATGAGCTATCAAAAATATATAAGCTATATACAGAAAAAAAGATTAAAGTAAATGCCATGGACTTTGATGACCTGCTCTTTTACTGGCATAAACTACTCAAGGAAAACAGGGATTTGAGTGAGCACTATGGAAAAATATTTTCCCATATCCTTGTGGATGAATATCAGGATACCAACAGAATCCAGGCAGAGATAGTTGATTTTATGGGTTTTATAAATAGAAATGTTATGGTAGTAGGCGATGATGCCCAGAGCATATATTCATTCAGGGGTGCCAATTTTAATAATATTATGGATTTTCCTAAAAAATATCCTGAAACAAAGATATTCAAACTTGAAACAAATTATAGGAGCACCCCAGAGATATTAAAACTGGCAAACAACTCCATATCACACAATAAAAAACAGTTCCCGAAGAATTTAAAAAGCATAAAACAAAATGGAAACATACCTGTTCTGACTCACTTAAGGGATGTTATGCAACAGGCAGACTTTGTAGCCCAAAGGATCCTTGAACTGAGGGAGGATGGCGTTCCCCTCGAACAAATTGCAGTGCTCTACAGGGCGCACTATCACTCTATGGAACTCCAGATGGAGCTTACAAGGAGGGGTATCCCATTTGAGATAAGGAGCGGGCTTAGATTTTTTGAACAGGCACACATAAAAGATGTAGTATCCTTTTTAAGGGTCATGGTTAACAGTAAAGATGAAATATCCTGGAAAAGGATGCTTAAGCTCTTTTCCAGAATAGGCAAAAAAACAGCAGACCATATCTTTGATTTCATAAATACCCTTGAAAACCCTATTGACGCCTTTATCTCTAAAAAGATAGGTGAACAGTTCAAGAACATAAACAAAGAAACAATAGATACCTGGTCGAGACTCTTTAAAAACCTTTCCGAATTGCATGAAAAAGAGGCATTAGGGGATATGATCTCATCAATCCTTAAAAATGGCTATTCAGAATATCTTAAATACAATTATCCAAATTATGAAGCAAGGCTTGAGGACATTGGTCAACTTATGAATTTCTCATCTAAATATATCTCTCTGGAAACATTCCTCAATGAACTATCTCTCATGAGCGGTATAAGCGGTGAAGAGATTGTCTCTGCCGAAAGAGATGATGAAAGGGTGATTCTAAGCACTATCCATCAGGCAAAGGGGCTTGAATGGCGTGTAGTCTTTCTCATCTGGTGCGCAGATGGCAGATTTCCTAATCCGAGAGCCGTAGAAGAAGGAAATATAGAGGAAGAAAGGCGACTCTTTTATGTGGCGGTAACCAGGGCAATGGATGAATTATATATGTGCTATCCGCTTATAACCTTTGACAAACAAGCAGGGCATATAATACTTAAACCATCACGATTCATATCCGAGTTAAAGGGCAATACATACGATGAATGGCAGGTATCAAATTGATGCCTTTTCTAATAGGCCTGTAGGTCTCTAATTTATGAATACCCTCTTATACTTTCCCATCTCTTCCAGTGCCTTGCCTGCACCAAGAACAACAGAGAGCAATGGGTCATCTCCTACTTTTACCTTTATGCCGGTCTCATCCTCTATCCTCTTATCCAGACCCTTTAACAATGCACCACCACCGGTAAGGATCATTCCAGAATCATTAAGGTCAGATACAAACTCAGGTGGAAGCTTTTCCAGCGCCCTTTTTACTGAATCCACTATGGCGGATACAGGCTCCTCCACTGCCTCCCTAACCTCTTCTTTAGTGACTTTTATGGTCTTTGGTATCCCAGTTACAATATCCTTGCCTACAATACTTACTGTTCTTTCATCTAAATGAATAGGATAAGCAGATGCAGCCTCTATTTTTAACCTTTCTGCGGCAATATAACCTATAGCAACCTGATGCTTCTTCTGTAGATACCTGATAATAGATTCATCCAGTTCATCTCCTGCCACCCTTAATGAATCAGAATACGCAATAGCAGAAAGACTGATAATAGCAACCTCTGTTGTGCCGCCTCCTATGTCAACTACCATATTTCCCCTGGGAAGTTCTATTGGCAGGTCAGAACCAATGGCAGCAGCCATGGGCTCCTCTATGAGATGCACCTCTTTTATCCCTACCTGTATACAGGCATCTATAACGGCCTTTTTTTCCACCTGTGTTATCCCCGAAGGCACACCGACCACCATCTTTGGTTTTGATATCTTTCTGTTCTGTCTAGCCACATTTAAGAAATATTTTATCATGGCCTTGGTCACATCAAAATCTGCTATTACACCGTCTTTTAAAGGTCTTATGGCACTTATATTCTGAGGAGTCCTCCCTATATATTCCTTTGCCTCTCTTCCTACGGCTATCACCTTTCCTGTAGTGTTCTCTATAGCCACTACAGAAGGTTCATTCAGTATTATACCCTCACCTTTGAGGTATATAAGGGTATTGGCAGTTCCGAGATCCATGGCAAAATGCGTTGAGAAGATACCAAATAACTTCTTAAGAAAATCCATAACCCCTCCTTCTATGTTTTATCTGACTTTTTCCTATCTGCTGTTTCAATGAGCCCCCATATATTATTACTATCTTCTGGAAAATAGGCAAGACCTGAATCAATAATATCCTTTATATCCATAGTCTTTCCTTCTGTAATGTTCTTATGCACAATGAGATTTATAACCCTGATAATATTATCTGCGTTGGGTCTATCCCTAATGTCAAGCAATACATAGAAATGGCCTCCGCTTTTGCGGGTTATTAATGCGTTATTACCTGAGCACTCCCTGATTATGTGAAATACTTTTCTTAAAACCTTATCAGTTGCTTCAATGCCCATTCTTTTGTTAAATTCCTCTATAAATTTCAGTCTTATTGATAATATACACAGTTTTTTGCCTTTTTCTATCATCGCTGCCAATAGCCTAATAAACCTTGAAAAATGTATTGACTCTGTTACAGGTTCAACATTCTTTATCTTTTCATATTCTCTTCTCCACCACAGAGAAGAATAATACATGGATAAAAACATGGCTATATTTCTTAACACAGATATTGACTTATCTAAGAGACGGGAATCAGAGACAGATGCAAAGCCAACAGCGCCAAAGATTATATCATCCATAATAAGCGGAAAGCCAAAAAATTGTCTTGCCTTTATCTTTTCATTGGGAAAAAATAAAGGCTTCTCCCTGAAAAGACCACTATCATGGGGCAACAAAAGTTCCCTCCCTTTATCGAGAACCATGGTTGCTATACAGCTCTTGGTCATGCAAATCTTTTTTAAATAATCCTCTTCAGAGGCACCAACAATATCATGAATAACCATGTCCCCATTGAATTCTATACCTATAAAACAAAGATCAGCAGCAGAAATATGCAGAGACTCTTTTAATATGTCCTTGATAGAAGCCTGTGAGGATAGGATATAATTAAAAAGAGAAAATATCCTCTTTTCATCCAAAAGATAGTTCATTTGTTCTTCTATGTCAGATAATTTCTTTTCTCTTTCTATCTCTTCATTAATGAGTGCGGCAAAACCACTGAGTATCTTTTTTTCCTTGTCTGTAAACACCCATTTTTTCTTACTGTCAACAACAATAATCCCGTCAGTCCCCATAGGATAACCCATAAATGATTTTATGTCCTCATCTCCTGAATAATAACCAAGGGTTGATTCATCTTTATCAAAATTAGGTATAATAAGCGGCTGATTATGTTTTATGACCCATCCAGGTAGTGTTCCTTCAACAGAAATGAGTCTATCTTTATCAAAACCATGGGAAAAGGTGACTGAAGAAATACATCTTAAAGTTTCTCTGTCCCTTATAAACAAAGCAACTGTATAAGCTTCATATATATTAAAAATTAATTGTGTTAATCTATCTATAACAGACATATATTTCAGCGCCTTCTAACATCTCATGAAGGTATTTTCTTTGGCTTATACTCATGGAATTTTATATCATTTTTTACGCCTAATCGCTCCATGAGCCTGCAGAAACTGCAAATATCACCAGAGCTAAGGTATCCGCAGATTTTACAGTAACTCATTGCTTGCTTTCTCTGAATATTCATAATACGAGAGACCTTTAAGTATCCCTTTAAAAATTGTAACTTTGTCCCGGGCGATGACTCCTCGAGCCTATTAAGTATATCTTTATAAACAAGAGATTTTGCATCTAAGGAAAAGGGACACTCCTCGTGGATATAATCTATATTATTCAATATGGCATAAGCTGCCATCTCTCTTTCAGAGCATAAAAAAAGTGGTTTTATCTTTTTTGACAAGTGTCCTTCTGTCTCTTTTAGCTCAAGCCCTTTTTTCCATAGATACTCATCCTTCCAGTATAGAAGATTCCCAAGGAGAGCCGATGCCTCATCATCCAAGTTATGGCCTGTTATTATCATATTATAACCCATATCTAAGGAGACCTTATTCATAACATATCTTTTTAACATACCACAGGCTGAGCACGGTGGTCTTCTTATGATCCTTGAGATACTTTCTATATCCTTTCCAAATACTTCTTCAAGATGAAATATGTATATCTTTCTTTTAAGTCTATCTGCCATGGATTTTACTTTTTCAAGGGATATTTGTGAATATTCTTTGATACTTAGATCTATATAAATACCATCCGTAGCATATCCAAGCCTGTCAAGGATATGCCATAAAGAAAGGCTATCTTTGCCGCCTGAGACAGCAATAAGCGGTCTGTCATCAACATCTATCAACCTATATTTTTGAATGGTCTTTAAGACCCTGTTTTCCAGAAAAGAGATAAAATCATTGGCACAGAGGGCATTATTATAAGCCTTCAGACTTATAACAGCCGTTCCACCACATACCTTGCATTTCAACCGCCTGATACCACCTTTACTAATCTTATTGAATCTTCATTTTCTATTCTATGATCCTCTGTGACAAGCCTTTCATTTACAATAACAAGATATGATTCTTTGTTTATGGAGAGTTTCTCCAAGAGCCTTAAAACAGTAGGCGCCTTTTCAACAATAATTACTTTCCCGTCTATCTCCACCTTCACAATGATGTCATATCATATTAGCGGAGAAGATGTCAAAGCTACGTTAAAAGAATCGTGAAACCTTTTTTAAACTTGCTGTATTTGGAAAGACCTATATTTGTAGATACTTGCTTATAATAGTTCAAAAAAACTCATATGTTGTTTTTCTTATGGCATCTCCCCATGACTCGGTAAAGATTTCATGACCTATCAAAGGTTTGTCTTTTATAACAGGGATCCTCTCTTCAAAGGTCTCGCGCTTGTTTCTATATATAACTCCTATTGGTATACCTTCACCCCATTCCAGGGATTTGGCAAAGGCAGATATCCTATCTTCAGGGTTATAATCATGATTTTCCACATAATAGACCCTCTCTCTATACCAGTTATATGTATTTACTTTGTTGAATGTTACACAGGGCTGAAGGATATCAAGGAGACTAAAACCTTTATGATTTATTGCCTCTTTCATAAGCCCTTTAAGGTGTGGAATATCGCCTGCAAAACCCCTTGCAACAAAACTGCAATCAAGGGCAACAGCGAGGGCTATGGGATTCAACCTGCCTGACAAAACACCAAAAGGCTGATTCTTTGTTATCATGCCCTCTGTGCTTGTGGGTGATGCTTGACCTTTTGTAAGCCCGTATATATGGTTGTCATGCACAAAAAGCTTAATACCTACGTTTCTCCTTATGGCATGGATTAGGTGATTACCTCCTTCTCCATAGCAATCTCCATCGCCGGCAACGGCAATAACAGGTATCTGGTGGTTCGCAAGTTTTATGCCTGTTGCCACAGGAAGTGTCCTTCCATGGAGCCCATTAAAGGTATTGCAACGGATATAATGGGGAAATTTGCCTGCCTGACCTATACCTGAAACTACTATAAAATCATGGGGGGCCATGTCAAGTTCCACCATTGCCTCTCTAAATGACCTAAGAATACTATAATTTCCACATCCTGGGCACCATGCTGGGGTTCTGCCTTTAAAATCATCCAATGATATCATCTATACTCCTTGCTAAAGAGTCAGCAAAAAAGGGCTTACCATCAAACCTTCCAATATGATGGGTAAATTCGTGACCGGTCTCAGCTTTTATCAATCTTGAAAATTGACCTGTTGCATTGTTTTCTATACAAAAGGTCTTTTTTGCATGCTTTAAAATATTTAGATAATCAAACTTCTCTATTAAAGGTAAAGGGAATACCTCTTGAAAGTGAATAAGGGCAATCTTTTTATTTTTTGATAGTATATCAACAATCTCTTTTAAAACCCCCCACGTGGAACCCCAACCTACAAGTACTATGTCTGGATTCTCATCTCCATAGAGTTCCGGTGGAAAGATTTCTTGGTTTATAAGAGCCATCTTTTTAAAAAGCCTCTTCTCCACCATTTTTATCCTTATATCTGGGTCCTCTGTAATATGCCCTTCCTCATCATGCTCATCACTGTCTGTTACAATAAGTTTTTTTGATGTCCCTGGTATACCAAATAAAGATACACCACTTTCTGTGTATGAGTGTCTTTTATAGTCTTTTATATCTTCAAGGGATCTCCCTTTTACTCTATATTCTCTATGAATAAATCTGTTAAAATCAAACGGTTCTGTTGTCCATTGGGAATCAGATAGATACTGGTCTGTTAATATAAACACAGGTATCTGGAATCTCTGAGATAAATCAAAGGCCTTATTGGTTAGATAGAATGCCTGCTCAGGAGAGCCAGGGGCAAAAATAACCTTAGGAAATTCACCGTGACCAGCATGGAGGGCAAAAAGAAGGTCTGCCTGTTCTGTTTTTGTAGGAAGCCCTGTTGCAGGACCTGGCCTCTGGGCAAGGGCAATAACAATAGGGGTTTCTGTCATGGCAGCAAGAGAAAGTCCCTCCACCATTAGGGCGAATCCGCCACCTGATGTCCCTGTCATAGACCTGACCCCTGCATAGGATGCACCTATTGCCATATTAATGGCTGCAATCTCATCCTCAGCCTGTTCCACAATTATCCCATACTCTTTAGCCTTTCCTGCCATGAATAACATAATACCTGTAGATGGCGTCATAGGATAGGCAGAATAGAATTTACATCCCGAAGCAATGGCTCCAATGCCTATTGCCTCATTTACACCTATTAGCATCCTTGATTTCTCTTTAGGGGTTATACTAAATGCACATCTTAGGCACTCTTTAACAGCATATCTATATCCTGCTGAGAATGCATCCTTATTCAAACTTATAATCTCGGCGCCTTTTTTCTTTAATTTATCCTCAACAATTTGAAAAAAAACATCCATCTCTATTCCAAGCATCCCAAGGACAGAGCCTGTTGCCACTGTATTTACCATAATTCTATCTTTACCATGGGTTTGTGCAAGGTCAAGTAAAGGGATATGGAGAAATTGATCGCCGATATATTCATTCTTCAGCATATCCCTATCATAAATAATAGTCCCACCAATGGTAAGCTCTTTTTCATGGAGGTTTATACTATCATTATCAAGGGCTACAAGGATATCTATTATGCTTTTTGATGATGAAACAGGCATGTCTGAAAAACGTATCTGATAAATATTATGCCCCCCTCTTATACGGGATTCATATTCCTGATGGGTAAATACATGGAAACCAGATCTTGCAAACACCTTTGCCAAGGTATCACCTATAGTCTGGATACCCTGACCTGCCTCACCGCCTATTTTTATTGTATAATCCAGTTCATCCCCCCTGTTTTAATTATACACATAAAGATAAAAATAGCAATAAAAGCTTGTGTATAACTTTTTTTTCAAATATATCACAAAATATAAACATCGGACTAACGCTCCAGCAAGGACATAAAATGCTTTTTGATTGCTAATGGTGTCCTTGAAAAATCAAACTTATTTATAAAATGGTCAACAGGTATATCCCTGCCTTCTTTAAACAGTGCATTTACACTGGCATAGACTTCACCATTTAGATCCTCTATCCATGCTGTTGCATGGACATCCCTGCCCTCTATCCTGAGGAATTGCCCTTTTGCAATATATGGGGTTCCGCATATAACAGGCTTAAAAAACTCCATTTCTGTCTTCCTTGTCATGCAGATCTTTTTTGTTTCCATAAATATGGCATACCATATTATGACATCAAGTATCCCAAATATAATCCCTCCGTGGAGGACATCTGTATAACCTTCAAATCTATTATCAAGATTTACCTCACAATAGACTATACCTTTTTCATACATCATCTGAAGCTTCAAACCATCTTCTCTGTTGAAACCACAAAAGAAAGAATCTTTATATACAGGCAGAACACCCTTCATGAGAACCTCCTCTAAAGCTTAATGATCTTTTATTTATTTGTGCTTGTTTTAAACAAGGTATTATATATGGCAAGCAATATGGAAATATTTTTTTCATTATTTTAAAAATCTAAAAAACTTACTCAATAGGGCCTTAAGTCGATATTCAAAACCCCATACCTTTTTCAAAGTTCTTTTTTTTAAAGTTTCTCTATTAGATCCCTGTCTATCTCCATGGTAGCTGCAAACTGGACTGCATTAAGAAGAATAGTCACCCTTTCCTTGCCTTCCATCTCCCTCTCAAATATACCTGTCAATCCTTTAAATGGTCCATCTTTTATAATAATCTTTTCACCTATTGATATAGGTTTCTTTTCAACGGTGGCAACGCCGTTTTCAAGTCTTGATTTTAGAAAATCTATTAGTTCTTCATGAATAGGGACAATCTTCTCTCCAAAATGAACTATTGTTTTTACACCACGGGCATACTTTACAATGCGGAAATCATCGATGGGATGAAATCTGGCAAATATATAACCTGGGAACATGGGTTCTATCACATAGACAAACCTGCTGTTTTTAAATTTTTTTAATTTAAGTTTTGGTGCAAGTGTATCTATACCGATTGATATTAGGTTCGCTGCTGCCCTGTCTTCGTTTTTAGGTTTGGTATTTACTACAAACCATTTTTTCATTGCTGAATTTTAACACCGAAAAATAAAAATTATCAAGACAGTTTCTGTCAAAAAAACCTTGACAGTTTCTAAATGTTTTTATTAATATTCAAAATATAATGAAAATAGATATATTGGGTTGTTATGGAAATATAAAAGGTGATTTCAAGACTACATCTTTTCTCATCGATGACTCTATACTTTTGGATGCAGGAACAGTAACCAGTGTTTTAAATGATGATAGGATAAAAAAGATAGACAAAATAATCATAACCCATACCCACCTTGACCATATAAAAGACCTTGTTTTCCTTGTAGATGAACTTGTTATGATGGGCAGATATAAGATCGAGCTTATAAGCGTAGAACAGGTGCTCAATATTATATTAAATAATCTTTTCAATAACCTCATCTGGCCTGACTTTACTGTAATACCCTCTTATGATAATGCTGTTATAAAACCCCGTGAAATTATATTAAATGAATACACTGAGATAAACGATATAACCATAAAACCGATTCTCATGACCCATACTGTTTATTGTGTTGGTTATGTGATTAAAAAAAATGATAGAGGGTTTATGTTTACCTCAGATACAGGACCTACAAAAAACTTCTGGGAACAGGCAAAAGAGGAAAAAGGTATAGATTTTATTATTGCCGATGTATCTTTTCCAAACCGTATGGAAGAACTGGCAAAGATATCAGGGCATATGACATTGAATATCCTGATAGATCACTTACAAAGATATGGTCTTGACGATAAACCCATATTCATTACACATATAAAGCCCATCTTTCTCGAAGAGATAATACATGAACTTTCACAACTGGGAAGGCCAAATATCAGGCCACTTATCCAGGGTGAAACTATCCATGTATAAAACTACATATCTTTTAAATGGGGTTTAACATGAAAACTACAAATTATCTTTTAAAATCAACTATAATATTTTTTCTTTTTTCTGTTTTTTATATATACCCAGCCCATGCCCAAAACTCCTTTGAGAAGGGCATGAAGGAATTCAGGGAAGAGAACTATGAAGAGGCATTAAGTTATTTTATAGAGGCAAGAAATGAGGATCCCAAATCATCTATAGCTGCGTATTTTTTAGGTCTAAATTATAAAGTCATGGAGGATTATAAAAATGCCGTCCCCCATCTAAGAGATGCCGTAACCCTTATCCCCCACGTGAAAGAGGCATTGATTGAGCTCATAGATGCCCTTTATCAAACAGAGGGGCTCGATGAGGCAATCAAGTGGATAGATGTGGGAGAAAAAGAGGGTATCCAACCTGCTCGTCTTCAATTCTTAAAAGGTCTTATCCTTGCAAAACAGGGAAAAAATATGGAGGCGATTGGTGCATTCCAAAAGGCAAAAGAATTGGACAAAAGCCTTAATCAAGCAGTAGAGTTTCAGATAGCAAGCGCTTACATGAAGGAAGGTAGATACAAGGATGCAAGAGATAGGTTCAAATACGTCACTACCGTTGACCCCACATCTGATCTGGGGACATATGCAAGGGATTATGAAAAACTGCTTTCTGATAAACTTGAGAGGGAGAAACCCTTCAGAATAAATATCGGCGTTGGTTATAAATATGATACAAATGTTACCACAAAACCAAGCTCAGGGGCTGTAGCAGATATTATATCCGGCAAAGATGATAGCGTATTGAACACCAATCTCAGGGCAAGCTTTACTGCACCCTTTTCATTTAAAACCCCATATCTACTATCTTTTCATTATGCCTTTAACATGGATAGGTATCTTCATTTAAGGGAATTCAATATGATCACCCAGAGCGTTACAGCACTACCCGGTTATAATTTTAGCAAAGCATCCATAAGTTTGCCCGTAACACTCTTCTATAGCTGGATTGCCAGCGAAAAAAGATACATGTATAACGGCAGCATAACCCCTACAGGCAAATTTATGATAAATGATAATAATTTCGCTGAATTATCTGCAGGTTATTTGAAAAAAAACTATCTCAATGATTCATTTACCTTAACACCTACAGGTGCAGAGATAAGAGATGGGTGTGATTATATACTTGGTGCAGGATGGACATATTTCTCTGAGGAATATGGGATGGCGAGTGGAAAATACACATGGACAAAGGAGCATACTAAGGGAAATAATTGGTCATATCAAGAAAACAAATTCAACCTAAGCGTATTATATCCATTTAAAAAGATTTTCAAACTCCAGTTGTCGGGTGAGGCAGCCTTTGTCCACTATCAGAATGAACATACAGTATTCGATATAAAAAGAAAAGATGAAATCTATACAGGACAGGCGGCCCTTATAATAGAGATAAACAAATATTTTGACTTATTAGGACAGTTTACATACGTAAGAAATAGATCCAATATAGAGGCATTTGATTATAGAAGAAAGATATTTCAGTTTAATGTAGAGTTTAAATATTAATGGCTATGTGATTTATATCATTGACAAAAATAAATTTTGGGTATATTGATTAATTAAAAATAAATTTGGGATATGGCGGATAATCGGTAATAGATAGTTGCATTTAATAAAGTTTTTAATGCTTTATTCAACCTGAATCTCTGACTTTTTAATATAGTTCGACCTATAGGTCATTACCTATAGTTCATTTTATCAGGGGGTCTTATGAAAAAGACACTATTTTTCACATATACATTTTTAATTATTCTATTTCTTACTGCCTCCTTATCCTACGCAGTCCCCGTCGGTAAGATATCAAGCCTCGAGGGAAGGGTTGATGTCTTAAAGCCAGGCAAGAATATAGCAACACCAGTCAAGCTTAATGACCCTGTAGATGTAGGAGACATATACAGGGCAAAGAGCAACAGCAAGGCAGAGATAACCTTCGTCAATAAAAACCTCGTTAGGATAGCAAGCAATACTCGCCTTGAGATACAGCAATATATGATAGAGGGAGATACCTCAACAGGGGTAATGAAACTCCACAGGGGAAGGGTTCAGGCAGTAGCAGCAGAAGAGCTTGTAAAAAAGGTAGGGGCATTTGCAGAAGGCAAGAACAAGTTTGAGATACACACCCAGAATGCTGTGGCAGGAATCAGGGGAACAAATATGATAGTTTTTATAGAAAGAGGTTTAACAGGCGTCCTATTCCTTGCGGGCAGGGGTTATCTATTTAATCCCAAGGCAGCGGTTAAGATTATCCAAAACATAGTAGCAGGGAATATCTCCTTTATTGTTACACCCACAGCAAACCCAACACCACCCAGAAAGGCAACACAGTCAGAGCTGACAACCCAAATAAATGCAGTAACACCCACGCAGCCGTCACAGGCTCCTCCTGGGGGACAGGCTCCTCCAGCAGGTGGAACCCCCGCACCAGGACAGCAACAGGCTCAGGGTCAGGCACTACAGGGTGGAGCTATTGCGTTTGCAGGTCCTCCTGCACCAGGCATAGGACCCATCCAGCAGTTTGTTGCACCTCCTCCACCGCCTCCTCCACCACCGCCTCCACCTGTTACACAACAGGATACTGCACCACCAATAATAGATATAACCTCCAAACCCCCCTTAAATACAAACTCCACCGGAGCCAATTTTGCATTCAGTGCCAATGAACAGTCAACCTTTCAATATAAACTTGATATAGGTCAGCAATGGATAAACGCTGGCACAGGTCTAACTGCAAACCTCAATCTCTCCAATCTCTCCAATGGTGACCATACCATTTACGTAAGAGGTTTTGATGCTGTAGGAAATATATCTACCACAAAAACATACACATGGACTGTGGATACGGTGGCACCTATTGTAACAATTACTCAAAAACCACCTGAACAGTCAGGCTCACAAACAGCAGATTTTGCCTTCTCATCTACAAAACAATCTACCTTTTATTACAGCCTTGACTCAGGTGCAACATGGATTAACATAGGAACAGGGACACAGAAAACATTAAGGCTCCAAAATCTGGCAGAAGGGAGTCACAATATACAGATCAAGGCTGAGGATATAATTGGTAATGTATCATCACCATCATCTTATGCATGGAATATAAGCCTCATAAATCCTATAGTAGCACTTACCCCTTCTGCAAGTCCTGTTGTAGGAACTACAAATACCAATGTAATTATCAATATATCATGCAATAAACAGGCAACATATACATATCAGCTAAATGGCGGCACATGGTCATCAACAGGAGAAACCCTTATTTTATCCAATCTCCCAGAAGGACAGCACACAATAAATGTCAAGGCTACAGACAGTGTTGGCAAAGAAGACACAAAAACCCTCTCGTTTGAATTAAAATCACACGCTATAACAGGCAATCTTACTGGAAGTGGAAGCATATTTTCAGGGACAACAACAGGAAATATTGCAGGTGTGACAGGAAAGGATTGGGGTGGATGGAACATCACCATGGAGGGCACATACACAGGACCTTCATCGGATATTTGGAGGATAGCCTCAGGGGCAACAAATACCCCGAGCTATGAAAACTGGATTCATAAGACCCATGGAACATATTCAGGCAATTCCATGTCAGGCAACTCAATACTTACCTATCTCTCAAGGGATATAGTAGGCAGGGGCACAGGGCAGACAACAGGTTCATATAGTAATGGAACGTTCAGTCTAATAGATAAAGGCAAAAACTATACAGAGTCGCCCCTCAAATTTTTCAGTGAGATAGCAGGTGACTTATGGAGCCTTCAGACAAAAAATTCATATCTCTTTAATATCCCCAACACAGGCTTTGGTAAATGGTGGAACGTATTCTTAATAGAAGACAATAAAGTCTATGATATACAGACCATAGATACAAATCAGGCAAATCCTGCAACCGTAGTAGGTACATATAAGGGTCCTATATCAGGTAGCATTAATAGCTGCCTTATCCTTGCAAAACTTACATGGGGTTCATCGCCTGACGACCTCGACGCCTATCTTATGGTTCCACCTTTTGGCGCAAGGACATCATATTACAAAGTATATTTCGGTGATGAAGGTGCAATCCATGAAGACCCTTTTGCTGAGATTAATCAGGATATAACAAGTGGTTATGGACCAGAGATAATAACTATATCAAAACTCCTACCTGGTAGATATCTATACTCTGTTTATAATTATTCAGGCAGCCCAGCTATCATATACTCAAATGCCCAGGTTAAATTAAATGATTATTTTACAGGCACTTATAATGCATACATGGGTGGTTCAGGTTCTCTGTGGGATGACGAGCATGTCCCTATATACTTTGTAGGTTCATATAATATACCTCAGGGAAGCATAAGCCCATATATCATGTATAATGATCTTCAGAGTTATAATTATAGAAACCAGACAAATAAAACCTATGACGGTGGTGCATATAAAGGAGCTATGGGTGGAATATTTACCCCACCTAACTCTGAAGGCTCTATAGAGGGTGGCATAATCTATGCATTATATATAGATAATAAAGGTAAGGCAGGCTATTTAAAAGGCACATTCTCAGGAAATGCATATCCTGATATAAATATGTGGGATGCAGAAGGAACAATAGATAAGCATGTAATGAATACAAATATAGGCATTGCACCAGATAATATGGACACGATGGAAAAAACCTCATATTCATATTACAAAAATCTGCTAAGAGGTTCATTTAATGGCACAGGACTTATAAGCTCTTACCCATTCGATCTTGATACAATGTTTCTTAAGAATAATGCAATAAATGTCACTGAAGATTGGGGTATATTCAAAGCCATCATGATAGGCACCTATACCCAACCCTCTTCTATCCTCACAGGTAGGATAGGTGGATTCGGTGTATTTGGCGGATATGAAAATTCATCCAATAATGTGTGGTATGAAGATGAAGGTTATTTCATGGCAACTCTAACAAATACAACATGGAAAAATAATAAATTTATGGCAGATCTTTACGGGGATTTTATAACCCAAACAAAACTGGGAAGGTATTCACCCACTGAAGGCACAGGTATAGAAGGTAAGTTAAGGGGTATATACAATGATACAGATTATAGCTGGGCTGCACTTGCACTTGGGGCATGGGATAGCAGAGATCTGAGCTTTTTTAATAGTTTTTCTTGCCCATTAAAATATTTCAGCTCTACCTACATGAATTATTTAGACATATTTCTATATTATGTTTACATGGGAGGTATTGGTTCGCCTTTTAATGCAACTCAACAAAACCCTGCAGCATTTATGTTAATAGGAGAATATTATACAGATAATAATTACCATAACTACGCAGGTATTTGGGGGCCATGTGATACAAACAGTCATAATGTCAAACAAAACCAAAAAATAACCTTTGACGGCGGCGCATATAGAGGCTTTATTGGTGGATATATGATACCAGGTGCAAATTCAGATTATCTTGAGGGTTTGTTCAGGGCACTTTATATAGATCCCTCAAAAAATGTAGGCGTTCTTGTAGGCTCAATGAATGGTTATGGTTATTGCTATGGTAATGAGGCAGTAGAGCTTGCAAAGATGGAAGGTAGTATGTATCCTGTCCAATTAGGCACATCCACCGTCAATCCAGTGGATTTCTACAACATCATCTCATCTAATGAATTTTATGGGGCTAATTTTATGCTCATCAATAACGATCTGATAAATAAGTATTATTTATATGCGTATTCTATGTATCTACCACCGGTAGCTGTTAGCCAGCCACCCACATTTGGTATATGGTCAGTATCAGTAGGAGGAAATTATGAAAATGTCACAATAGGAAATCAATGGACTGGCATTATAGAATACACGGGATCATCAAATATTTTCGGTCTTGGTTTTATAGGAAACCAATGGTCAGACATGACAATAAAGGCACATGCTAGCGGATATGGTGCTGATATAACCAATACCCCATTTACATGGATTAGCGCTGGGGATGTAGTTGGGTCATATAACGAAGTTATTACAGGTTTTCAGATGGTGGGAATGGGCGCTTGGATTGAGACAAACAGATTCCTTTCCATGGTAAACGATTCAGCGGGTCAGCAACAACTCCAAAGGCTTAACATACCATCATTCCATGTTGGGACTGTTACACTCACTGGTAGCAATTCTACTGCCGGTTTAGGCGTAACATTACAGGACATGAAATTCTTTGCATCCACATCCGGTGGTCCTGCAAGGGTCTGGGCAACAAATAATGTGAATGGTACATATACTACAATACCTTCTCAAGGAACTCAGATACCCCTTTCAGGTACCAGCGGAGGCAATCCATTCTCTGCCACATTCAAGGTTCAAGATTTCAATTCTTCAAAATGGATGGCAACGATAGAAAACGGCACAGGCGGTTTTAATGGTTCAACACAGTTTAGGGGTGCTGGTGCAGGGACAGTGTCACCTGGTTCAGGGATTGGGTCATTCTCAGGAACTGCCTCAGGTGTGGCAAGATAGTAGATTGAAGATTAGCCGCAGGCTTTAGCCTGTTAGATAAGATTTTATTACAAAAGGAACGATTTAAAATGACAAGCAGAAAAAATATTCATAACAAAATATTCAAGTTCATATGGTTTTTGCCATTAATGGTTTTTATCTTCCCTTCAGGTAATCACTCAAAGTTATACGCCCAGACTGTAAAGATAGGTGTCTTTGACCTCCAAAGAATAATACGAGATTCAAAGACAATAGAAGGTTATAGACAGGATATTGCAAAGAGCATTGAAGAAAAGGCAAGGCCTATAAGGGCAAAGGAAGAGTCTTTAAGAACCATGGAGGATAAGCTTAGAAAACAGTTACAGGTTATGTCTGTTGATGAAAGAAGAGAACTCGAAGAAAAGACTACCAATGAGGCTAAAGAGATAAAAAGGATGAAGGAAGACCTTGATATACACCTGAGAAAGATGGATAGAGAACTGACACAAAAGGCATTTAAGGAGATAGATGCAATAATTAAGAATATTGCAGTAAAAGAGAATTATACATTAATCTTTGAGAAAAGTAGTGCAGGTATAGCTTATTTTAAAGAAACCTTAGATATCACAAAAAAGATATTGGAACAGATAAAATAGAACAGGGATATTTTTACAAAGAATCTTATTCTCTAAATCTAAGGAGTGCCAGTATTTCTCCTCTTTTTTTATCTTTTTTCTCTATTATTACAGGTTCGAGCAACTGGGATTCTCTATCATAATAAAGGTTTTCAAGGTTTTTTAGATCGGCAATGACTAGTCCATCAGGATATTGGCTTATGAAATCCATTAATCCTTCCCGTGTGTGTATCTCCTTGATTATGCCCATATGGAGATAAAATATCAAAGACGAAGGCACATCTCTGTATATAACAACCCTTTTCTTTTCTTGCCCTTGGATGGTTTTTTTCACCTCCTGAGAAAACCATCTCACACTGATTCTTTGCTTCTCAGTAACAGCCATTCCAATATTAAATACCCACAATTCTAATATTAATACACTTAACAACATGAAAACAAAACCCTTTATTCTCTCCTGTGTAAACAAAAGGGCTGCAGAAAAGATACCCATTAAAAGCATAAAAGGCGATAAGATGACCTCTGATATATGTCTGAAATCATCAAATTTAATGTATACATAAATCAATACTATGCCTAAAACAGAAAGCGATATAGATGTTGATACTAATGCTATTTTTAGAGCTTTAGAAAATGGATGCTCAAGCCAATCTCTTATTGACTTCCCTGCAATAATCATGAGCCCTGGGATAAGGGGTAGGATATAGTAACTGCGTCTTGAACCAGATAGCATAAAAAAGATAAGTATCCCCATAGAAATAAGTATAATTAACCTCCCGGACTTTTCTTTCCATATAATATGGATCCTGAAAAAAGATGCAGCCACAATCAATGTCCACGGTGCAGTAAACACAACTATATGCTTTATATATGCATATGCTGGCTCTACGTGGTCAAAAGGCTTAAAAAATCGCTCAATATTTTCCCTCCACATTAACGGAACAGGCTCCCATGAACCTGTTACCCATACAGGGAGTAATAGGAGGATTAAAAATATAAGCATCCCTATGCACAATGATATTAAAGCGCTTTTGGATATTAGCCATTTAAATTTTTCAAAGAATTCATATCTTAATTCACTAAATGAAAATTTTTGATGAAGTTTTAGAAAAATACAGAATAGGCTATAAAAGACCATGGAAAATAAAGCCACAGATAGCCCAATAGGTCCTTTCATAAAGGATCCTATTGAGCCAATAGAATAGATTGCTAAGAGACATAAAAAACGACCTTCAATACCCCCGGCAATAAAAAACCAGAACATAAGCCAAACAAAAAGCAGATTCAACATATCGGCTGATGCATGTCTTGACCAGAATAAGAACATTACGGTAGTTAGAAGTAGCATCCCTGATATAAAGCCTGTTTTTGCATCAAAGAGTCTCCTGCCGATAAAAAATGTAATAATACATGAGCACATACCAGCTATTGCACTGGGCAGACGTGTTGTAAGTTCTGTAACGCCACCTTTAAGAGAAAATGGGACAATTGCCCAGTAGCTTAGTAGAGGCTTATCAAAATAGAGCATCCCGTTTATAGTCGGCATAAAATAATTACCTGACTCTATCATCTCTCTGGCGATTACAGCCCATCTTCCCTCAGAACCCCAGAGTGACCTTATGGACAAGCCTGTGAACATTATCGTGCAACCGGAGAAAACAAGCAACCCAAGGAATAACCAATCCTCTTTTGACCACTTTATATGGCTCATTTTCATTCTTTATAGTATACCTTACTATCTATATGTGTTTTTTAAACCAAACTACCTCTATCTTTATTTAAAATAACTACATTATGTGAAGAAAAAGCAACTCAAATATTCAACAAGGTCTCTTGCTATGGGCATATCCTTGAAGACCTTTTGCAAAAAAAGTTGTTTAGATTTTGAAAAAAATGAAAAATTATTGTTAATGTAACCTTTTATCTGCTAAACTTCTGCAAATCAAATGGCAGAGACCATAGAAATCCATGAAAAAGACCCCAATGGAAAATGGAAGCAGGTCTTTTATAACAGACGCATAGCAGTCATGGTCCTTCTTGGCTTTTCTTCTGGATTGCCACTGCCTCTCACATCAGGGACGCTTCAGGCATGGCTTACAGTGGCAGGTGTGGATTTAAGGATTATAGGCATATTCTCCCTTGTATCAATACCGTATACCATAAAATTTGTATGGTCTCCTTTAATGGACCGTTTTGTGCCACCATGGCTCGGAAGACGCAGGGGCTGGATTTTACCCATCCAATTGATCCTCATGGTATCCATAAGTATAATGGGTTTTATCTCACCCCAATATGCACCATTCCTCCTTGCCACGATGGCATTTTTCATTGCCTTTGTATCTGCTTCCCAGGATATTGTCATAGATGCCTATAGAACTGATATACTCCCTGATAGAGAAAGAGGTATAGGGGCAGCCACATTTATCATGGGTTATCGTATAGCCATGCTTCTGGCAGGGGCTGTGGCATTGATTCTGTCTCAGGTAATAGACTGGCAGAAGACATATCTTTTAATGGCAATCCTTATGATTATAGGTATGATAGGGACATCTGTGGGAAGAGAACCTGACTCCCAGATAAAACCCCCTAAAAGCATAGAAGAGGCAGTATGGGGACCATTAAGAGACTTTTTCACAAGAGAAAAGGCCATGATTATACTTCTCCTTATAATACTTTACAAGCTCGGTGATGCATATGCAGGTGCCCTGACCACTGCATTTCTCATAAGGGGTGTTAATTTTTCTCCTGCCGAAGTAGGGACAATAAACAAAGGAATGGGTCTTGTGGCAACCATTTTAGGTGCCATGTTTGGAGGGGCACTCATGATAAAACTCAGGCTATACAAATCCCTTATGCTTTTCGGTATCCTTCAGATGGTTTCAAACCTGTCCTTTATGCTCCTTGCCTTAACAGGCAAAAACTATCTTGTTATGGTATTTGCCATTGCCTTTGAAAATATAACAGGGGGTATGGGTTCAGCGGCATTTCTTGCCTTTGTCATGGCCATATGCAACAAACGCTACAGCGCTACACAGTATGCGCTCCTTTCATCACTTGCTGCGCTTGGAAGGGTTTTTATATCTCCGACATCAGGTTATATTGTTGAGGCAACAGGCTGGGCAATATTCTTCTTATTCACTGCCATTACAGCCATGCCCGGACTGGTATTACTGTGGATACTTGAGGATACTATAAACACTGTTGAAGACAATGAAATATCTAATCAGAGAAGCTGAAATCACCAAGTGGCCTTTCGAATGTAAATTGACCTGGTTTTCCGAGTAGCTCCTTTACTACTGTATTGAAACCACCACTGAACGCCACAAAGGGTAACGATACAATAAACCCTGCTGTCCCTATGGTACAGGCAACTATACCAAGGGGACGCATGATAATCAAATCAAACATTATCATGGTGCCGCTTGGGTTGTTTTTGCTACTCCCTATAGGCTCTGTCCCCTGTATAGATTGACTATATAGGGGCTGGCTTAATAAAACTAATACCAAACAAAAAAATAAAATCAATGAAATAGCTCTTTTCATCTTTTACCCCTTTTTTATTTAAGAATTTACATATCGAAGTCTATAATACTAATACAATCATGTCAATGTATCTTTTCTATGAACATCCAATAATTTTATAATTGACTTCAAAATGTTTTAATGATAAAAAAAGGAAACATTTCAGGAGGGTAGCGTTTGAAAAAGAATAAGTCAGCCATAAAGAGAGCAAGACAGGCAGAAGAGAGACGCCTGAGAAATTCCCATTACAAATCCACCATGAAGACATATGTAAAAAAGACAATGACATCTATGGGTAGCAAAGACATTGATCGTCTTGGAGAAGACTTAAAAAAGGCCATATCTTATATTGATAAGACAGCATCAAAAGGTGTAATCCACAGAAAGACTGCCTCGAGAAAGATTTCAAGACTCACAAAGAAGGTTAATAAAATCCTTGGGGCTACAGGTAAGCAGCAACAGGCACAATAATCAAAAAATCTTTTAATATTCGGTCATTATTGAGGCACAAAAACGTTTGGCCATTCTATCTGAGACGATGGCAATGGCCTCTTTTTTATTGTAATCCTCTATGTTTCTGTCATCTGTTCTGTATATATGACTGTCGGAGAAAGACCACCTCCTTATAAGGTTCCCGTCTTTCCTGAATAGAGATAACTCAATGTAGACAAGGAGGCTCTTTTCTATTACTATACCGTTTTTATCCAGGGCATTAGGGGTTGTTTTTACATCCTTGATTACGCCTTCTAAATAGGTTTCTGCATTTCTTTTATTCACTTCAAAGATTCCTGAAGCCATCAGTTGTCTTGTGAAGGCATCGGTAAAATATAGAGATGTATGGGGTTCATAGGTAATATTTTTAAAAACAGGCAAATAAACAGACCTTATCTCGCCACCGTATATACCCTTATCCCCTACAAGCTGATAACCGCACCCTGTGATAAATAGGAACAATACCAATGAGAGAAGGCTCAGAAATTTCATCTTTCCCATATCCTTAGCAAACAATATTTACAAGTTTATTTGGGACAACAACTACCTTTTTCACAGATTTTCCCTCTATGTGTTTCTGAACCTTTTCGAGGCTCAGCGCTGCCTCTTTTATTGTCTCCTGCTGTGCATCCCTCTCTATCTCAAAAGTATCTCTCAATTTACCGTTTACCTGGACAGCGATGGTTACCTTGTCCTCCATAGTAAATTCTTCTTTAAATTCAATCCACTTGTATCTCAATATTGCCATTTCACCACCAAGCATCTCCCATAGTTCTTCTGTGATATGGGGCACAAAGGGAAAAAGAAGTCTGAGGACTACCTCTATTGAACCCTTTAAGAGACCGAGTTCATCTTTTGTTTCTCTTGGCTTTTCAAGAAATTTATATATAACATTAACAAGCTCCATTATACTGGCAATGGCTGTATTGAGATGGAACCTCTCTATATCTTCTGTGACCTTTTTAATGGTCTTGTGTATCCTCAATGTAAGGAAACGGCTTTCATTGTCATCTCTTGTGGGAATAATCGTAGACTCTATCTCTTTTATGGAATCCAATCTTTCTGTTACAAGCCTCCATACCCTCTGGAGAAATCTGAAACATCCCTCAATACCTTTATCACTCCAATCAAGGTCTTTTTCAGGAGGCGCCGCAAATAGACAGCAAAGCCTTGTAGCATCTGCACCGTATTTCTCTATAAGATAATCAGGGTCAACTACATTACCCTTTGATTTACTCATCTTTGCCCCATCTTTTATAACCATACCTTGTGTGAGGAGATTATCAAAGGGCTCTCTCACCTCAACTAAGCCAAGCTCATTCAGGACTCTATTGAAAAATCTTGAATAGAGAAGGTGAAGGACAGCGTGTTCCACACCTCCTATATACTGGTCAACAGGCATCCAATAATTAACCCGTTCTGTATCAAGAGGGCCTTCATTATACTCAGGACATGCGTATTTAAGGAAATACCACGATGATTCCACAAAGGTATCCATGGTATCTGTCTCTCTTTTTGCGTCACTATTACATACAGGACATTTCACCTTATAAAAATCCTCAAAGTCAGACAATGGAGATCTGCCTACCATTTTGACCTCAAGATTTAGAGGTAGCTCTACTGGGAGTTGTTCATACGGAACAGGGACAATACCACATTTATCACAATATATAATAGGTATGGGTGCACCCCAATACCTCTGTCTTGATATACCCCAATCTCTCAGCTTGAAATTTATTGTCCTTCTACCTAAACCTTTCTTCTCCAGATAATCTATAATGCTCTGTATTGCCTGTCTGTTATTCATTCCGTTAAAATCACCGGAGTTCACCAGAAAACCATCACCCTCGTAAGCGTTTTCCATTGTATTGGGATCAAGTTCTCTATTTTCTGGCATAATGGTGATTATGATGGGTAAACCGTATACCTTTGCAAACTCAAAATCCCTCTGGTCATGGGCAGGAACAGACATAATCGCCCCTGTGCCGTATTCCATGAGGACAAAGTTTCCTATGTATATGGGCACCTTTGAATTGTTTAATGGGTTTATGGCATAATGGCCTGTAAAAATGCCCTCTTTTGTTCCCTGAAGTTCAGCCCTGAAGCTTCTATCCTGCGTCTTTGCCTTCTCTATAAATGCCCGCACACCTGCCTCATATGCTGTTCCCTTGGAAAGTTCAAGGGCAAGGGGGTGTTCAGGGGCGAGCGCCATGAATGTGACGCCATAGAGTGTATCAGGTCTTGTGGTAAATATGGTTAATTTTTCACCATTCTCTAATTTAAAATCTACCTCAACACCATAGCTCTTACCTATCCAGTTCCTTTGCATATTTAACACCCGCTCAGGCCAACCAGAAAGTTTGTCGCAAAATTCATAGAGTTCATCTGCATATTTTGTTATAGCAAAAAACCACTGGGTTAGTTCTTTCTGGATAACAGACTCATTACATCTCCAACAAAGACCATCTACAACCTGTTCATTGGCAAGAACAGTCTGACATTTCACACAGTAATTGACAGGTGCACTTTTTCTATATACAATGCCTTTTTCAAACATCTTGAGAAACATCCACTGTTCCCATCTGTAATAATCCACATGGCATGTAGCTATCTCCCTTGACCAGTCATAGCTGAATCCCAGACGTTTTAGCTGTTTCTTCATGTAGTCTATGTTGTCATATGTCCATTTTGCCGGATGGACTCCCCGCTCTATAGCAGCGTTCTCTGCAGGCATACCAAAGGCGTCCCAGCCCATGGGATGAAGGACATTATATCCGCTCATAGTCTTATATCTTGCTATCACATCACCTATAGAATAATTACGCACATGGCCCATATGTATCTTTCCAGAGGGATAAGGAAACATCTCAAGGAGATAATATTTCTTTTTATCCTTCTCTTCTATAACACGAAATAGATCCTCTTTTTCCCATATGGCCTGCCTCTTCTCTTCAATTACCTGTGGTTCATACTGTTTCATATTGTAATCCTTGGTAAAAATTTATTTCTTCCCCTTTTGCATAGCCCTTATCCTGAGCCTTAAGGCATTCAACCTTATAAATCCCCCTGCATCAGACTGTTGATACACAGAGTCTCTATCAAAGGTGGCAAAATCTTTCATATAAAGGGATCTATCTGACTTTCTTCCTGCTACTATGCAATTACCTTTATAGAGTTTAAGCCTCACGGTCCCTGTAACACCTTTTTGTGCCTCATCTGTAAATGCCTTTAATGCCTCCATCTCAGGAGAATACCAGAAACCGTAATATATAAGCTCTGAAACTTTAGGAATCAGGCTGTCTCTTAAATGCATGACCTCTCTATCCATGGTTATGGATTCTATAGCCCTATGGGCAGTATGCAGTATGGTGCATCCAGGGGTCTCATAAACCCCCCTTGATTTCATACCTACAAACCTATTTTCCACAAGATCTACCCTGCCTATACCGTTTGCCCCACCTATCTTATTTAGATGGGCAACGATCTTATAAGGGGTCATTTTCTTTCCGTCTATCTTTATGGGTGTGCCGTCCTCAAACTCTATCTCTATATAGGTTGGCTTATCCGGTGCCCTTTCAGGGGAAACAGTGGTGAGGAACATATCTTCATTCGGTTCGTTCCATGGGTCTTCCAGTATACCACCTTCATAACTTATGTGCATGAGATTCCTGTCCATACTGTATGGTTTCTTTTTTGTGACAGGGACAGGTATGTCGTGTTCTTTTGCATAATCTATAAGTTCTTCCCTTGATGAAAAATCCCATTCCCTCCAGGGTGCTATAATCTTTATATTTGGGTTAAGGGCATAATAGGTAAGTTCAAACCTCACCTGGTCATTGCCTTTCCCCGTGGCACCATGGGATACGGCATCTGCCTTCTCTATCCTTGCTATCTCTATCTGTCTTTTTGCAATAAGGGGTCTTGCTATAGATGTGCCCATAAGATAACTACCCTCATACACTGCGTTTGTTTTTATGGCAAAGAAGATAAAGTCTCTTGCAAACTCTTCTTTCAGGTCTTCTATGTAGACCTTTGATGCACCGGTTTTTAGCGCCTTTTGTTTGAGGCCTTTCAATTCTTCTTCCTGTCCTACATCGGCAGCATAGGCAATGACCTCGCAACCATATTTTTCAATAAGCCATTTTACAATAATTGATGTGTCGAGACCGCCAGAATACGCCAAAACTACCTTTTTAATATCTGACATTTTCAACCTCCGAAAAAATAATCAATCTTTTGACGCCTTATCATCTATTTAGAATAAGCCACTCAAGAAGCGCCTTTTGGGCATGTAATCTGTTCTCTGCCTGGGTAAATATAACATTCTGAAAATCCTCAAAGACCTCATCTGTTATCTCCTCTCCTCTGTGGGCAGGGAGACAATGGAGTATTATGGCATCATCTCTTGCAGATTTCAGTAATTCTCTATCTATCTTAAATGAGCTAAACACCTGCCTTCGCTCGCTCTCTTCCCCTTCCTGCCCCATACTTACCCATACATCTGTGTTTATTACATCGGCATCCTTAATTGCCTCAAAGGGGTCATGGAATAGCTTGAAATTGTTCTTCTTTTCCGCCAAAGATGAAAGATGGGGTAATGGTTCATAGCCTTTAGGCGTTGCCATGGTTAAATTAAGGTCTAATAATATACATGCCTCTATCCATGAGTTTGCCATATTATTCCCATCGCCTATATACGCAATCTTGAGTTCCCTTAAGTCCCCTTTTATCTCCCAGATGGTAAAAAGATCGGAAAGCACCTGGGTAGGATGATATATATCTGTAAGACCATTTATAACAGGTATGGTTGCCCATTTTGCAAGTTCCTCCACCACATCCTGTCCATAGGTTCTTATCATAATAGCATCCACGTATCTACTCAAGACCCTTGCGGTATCTCTTACAGGTTCACCCCTGCCGATCTGGGTATCACCTTTGTTCAATAAAACCGCCCTCCCACCCAGGTCATTTATACCTATTTCAAAGGATACCCTTGTTCTGGTAGATGATTTTTCAAATATCATGGCAAGGTGCCTGCCTTTTAAAGGCTCATGCACTGTGCCATGCTTTCTCATCTTTTTGAATTCCTTGGCCCTTTCCAACAGATACAGGCACTCTTCATTTTTTATATCAAGAAGTTTTGTAAAATCCCTTTTCAATGTTCTCTCCTGTTTTTAAGTGTTTAAGTTTTTGTTTTCATATGTCTATCAAAGATCCTCTCTGCTATCTCAAGAAATAGGTCTACATCATCCTTAGTGATTATAAGAGGTGGTAGCAATCTTATGATTCTCCCCTTTGTGCAGTTCAATATAACCCCTTCCTCCATAAATTCCTTTAGAACATCATCTCCATTTATGGATAATTCCACGCCTAAAAGGAGACCCATACCTCTCACATCTATAATGAATTGAAATCTCTGTTTTAATTTCATCAAGCCTTCGAAAAGATATTTACCCATATTCTCACAGTGTTTTATAATACCATCATCGATTATAGTATTCAGCGTGGCAATAACAGCTGACATGGCAAGGGGATTTCCACCAAAGGTAGATGCATGGGTGCCTGGCACAAAGGCATCTGCAATCCTTTTCTTGGCTATCATGGCGCCTACAGGAAAACCATTCCCCAGCGCCTTGGCAAGGGTCATGATATCAGGCTCTATGCCAAAATGTTCATATCCAAAAAAACGACCTGTCCTTCCCATCCCTGTCTGAATCTCATCTATAATGAGCAATATATCTCTTTCATCTGCCAGCCTTCTTATCTCCTGAATATATTCCTTTTCTGCCACGTATACACCGCCCTCAGATTGGATAAGCTCTATCATAATAGCGCAGGTCTTATTATTTATCATGGCCTTCAAGGCCTCTATGTCATTAAAAGGGCAGTATCGAAAACCATCCAGAAGAGGCTTAAATCCCTCGTGGAATTTTGGCTGGCCTGTAGCCGATAAGGTTGCTATGGTTCTTCCATGAAATGAATTTTCCATAACTATTATCTCGTGTCTATCTTCTCCATATCTACTCCATGAATATCTCCTTGCCAGCTTTATAGCTGCCTCGTTTGCCTCAGCACCGCTGTTGCAGAAGAATATCTTTTCGCCGAAAGAGTAATTACATAGGAGTTCTGCTGCCTTAATCTGTGGCTCGATGCAAAAAAGATTGGATATGTGAAATAATTTCTCTGCCTGAGTGCAAATACCATCTATGACATTTCTGTGGGCATGACCCAGATTACATACAGCAATACCTGCCAGGAAATCCAAATACCTCCTGCCGTTTAAGTCCCAAAGCCACGGACCCTGGCCTTTTGTAACTACTATGGGAAACCTATTATATGTATTGGCAAGATACTGCTGTCCTTTTTTTATTATCTCTTCCTGCATCTATCAAATACCTCCTGAAATCTTTGTACCTATTCCTGAATCGGTAAATATCTCAAGGAGTATAGCATGGGGTATTCTGCCGTTTATTATGTGGGTCTCTTTGACGCCTCCCCTTAAGGCATTTAAACAGCATGTTACTTTAGGTATCATGCCACCGGTTATGGTGTTATTTTTGATAAGTATATCTACATCTTTTTTGGTTAATGATGATATGAGATTCTCGTCTCTTCCCAGGACGCCGTCCACATCCGTGAGGAGTATAAGCTTTTCTGCAAACAAAGCCTCTGCAATCCTCCCTGCTGCCGTATCGGCATTAATATTATATGAATGACCATCTATACCATCGGCAAGAGGTGCAATAACAGGTATATAGCCGTTTTTATTTATATTTTTAATTATGTCCACATTGACATTTACTATATCACCCACAAAACCTATATCCTTGTCATCTACCTTTTTTGCCATGAGGAGCCTCCCGTCTTTTCCTGATAGGCCTATTGCCCTGCCCCCCATATCATTGATATTCTTTACAATCTCCTTGTTGATGAGTCCTGAGAGGACCATCTCAACAACCTCAAGGGTCTTTTCATCTGTAACCCTTAAGCCGTCTACGAATTTTGTGGGTATCTGGAGTTCTTTCAAAAGCTTGCCTATCATTGGGCCACCACCATGAACTATAACAGGATTTATCCCCACATATTTTAAAAGTGCAATGTCTCTGGCAAACTCTTTTTTAAGGGACTCCTCCTCCATGGCAGCACCACCGTATTTTATAACAAAGGTGGAACCGAAAAATCTCTTTATATATGGCAGTGCTTCAAGTAATGTCTTTATCTTTTCACTCATAAGGGCTCCCTTTTCTATAACTACAAGATGCAGGCTATAATCTTCTATTTTAAATTCTTATGACTATTGGCCTATAAAAGCATAAATTTTATCGCTGGTCTTTTCTACTATATTAATACATTCTAAAGAATATATCTGCTTAAATCCTCCTTTTCCAGAAACTCCCCTAATTTCTCCCTCACATATTTCCTTGTTATGGTGATCTTCTTTTCACTCATATCAGGCGCAGAATAAGATATGTCTTCAAGGAGTTTTTCCATGACTGTATAGAGTCTCCTTGCGCCTATATTTTCCGTCATCTCGTTTATCCTCTGGGCAATATCTGTTATCTCCTCTATCGCCTCTTTTTCGAACTCAAGTTCAATATCCTCTGTTTTAAGAAGTGCCTTATATTGTTTGATCAATGCATTATCAGGTTCGGTTATTATCCTGTAGAAATCATCCTTTGTTAATGAATCAAGCTCTACCCTTATGGGGAACCTGCCCTGTAATTCAGGTATAAGATCTGATGGTTTAGACATGTGAAATGCCCCTGCTGCAATAAACAATATATGGTCTGTCTTTACCATACCATATTTGGTATTAACTGTTGTTCCTTCCACAATTGGAAGTATATCCCTCTGAACGCCCTCTCTGGAAACATCAGGTCCATGGGCATGATCCCTGCTTGCTATCTTATCTATCTCATCAAGGAATATGATACCTGTTTGTTCAACCCTTTCTATGGCATCCTTGATGACCTTGTCCATATCTATAAGCTTCCTTGACTCTTCCTGGATAAGATACTCATAAGCATCTTTTACTTTGAGTTTTCTCTTCTTTGTCTTTTTGGGAAGAATATTTCCAAATATATCTCTAATCTGCATATCCATCTCTTCCAAGCCTGATGCAGAAAATATTTCTATCATAGGCAATGCCCTGTCAGGCATCTCGATCTCTACTATTTTATTATCGAGCCTACCGGATCTGAAAAGGCTTCTCATCTTCTCCCTGGAAGAGTCTTCCTGTTCTTTTTCGTTATTATTTAACAAGGCAGTCTTTTTAACAGAAGGAAGTAATATATCCAGTATCCTCTCCTCTGCCATAATCTTTGCCTTCTCCTGTACTGCTTCTTGTTCCTCCTTTTTTACCATATTTACAGAAAGCTCTGTTAGATCCCTTATCATGGATTCTACATCTCTGCCCACATAGCCTACCTCTGTAAATTTTGTGGCTTCTATCTTTAAAAATGGTGCATTTGCCAGTTTTGCAAGACGCCTTGCAATCTCCGTCTTTCCCACGCCTGTAGGTCCTATCATTATTATGTTTTTAGGTGCAACCTCATCTCTTAATTCCTTGGGGATCATCTGCCTGCGCCATCTGTTTCTTAAGGCTATAGATACTGCCTTTTTAGCCTTATGCTGCCCTATTATGAACCTGTTAAGTTCATCTGTTATCTCTCTTGGTTTTAATGTCTTCATTTATAATTCCTCTATAACAATCCTGTCGTTAGTATATATACAAATATCAGCAGCAATCAACATAGATTCCCTCACAATCTCTGCTGCAGTAAGGTCTGTATATTTGATTAGAGCCTTTGCTGCTGCCTGGGCATATGCACCGCCAGAGCCTATGGCTGCCACACCATCATCTGGTTCAATTACATCTCCGTTTCCTGAAAGAATAAATGTATGCTCTTCATCGGCAACTATCAGGAGGGCCTCGAGCCTCCGGAGCAACCTGTCTGTTCTCCAGTCCTTTGCAAGCTCTACAGATGCCCTTATGATATTACCGTTAAATTGCTCTAACTTCTTTTCAAACCTTTCAAAGAGCGTAAAGGCATCAGCGGTGGCACCTGCAAAGCCTGCAAGACACTTATCCTTATATAATTTTCTTACCTTTTTTGCAGTATGTTTCATTACAGTGGTATTTAATGTAACTTGTCCATCTCCGCCAATAGCAACATTACCCTTATGTCTTATACACAATACAGTTGTAGCTTCCATTTTTTACCTTCTTGGATGGGATTTATCGTATGTCTCCATTAATTTGTCTATGGAGACATGGGTGTATTTCTGGGTTGTTGAGAGCTTTGAATGCCCTAATAGCTCCTGTATACTCCTTAAGTCTGCTCCGTTATCAAGCATGTGGGTGGCAAAGGAGTGTCTTATGCCGTGAAGGGCGAGGTCTTTAAAAAGACCGGCATTGAGTTGATGTTTTTTCATGATCTTCAAGAGCCCCCTATATGAAAGCCTACCCCCCCTAAAGTTTATAAAAATAGGTCTTTCAGATGAATACCTTCCTGCGCCTTTAAGCCATTCTAAATAATCCTCCAGGGCGGTCTTTGCCTTTTCTCCAAAAGGTAATATCCTTTCCCTTCCTCCCTTTCCTCTTACTCTTACCCACATACCTTGCAGGTGGATATCTTCTATATTTATGTTTAATGCCTCCTGGGCCCTCATACCTGTGGAATACATAAGCTCAAATATTGCCTTATTTCTCATATTGATCCACCCCTCTCTGGGCAGATAATCAAGAAAATGAAACATCTCATCTATAGTATAGAATTTAGGCATATGCTTTTCAGTCTTTGGTGTTCTAATAATAAGGGCGCTATTTTCATGTATATAACCCCTCTTCTTCATAAATCTAAAAAAAACCTTAATTGAAGAGATCTTCCTTGAAAGTGAAGATTTCTTAAGACCCTTATAGACGCTTACAATATAAGACCTTATAGTAAGATGATCAAGGCTCTTATAGCCATTATTTTCAACAAAATCTATAAATAACTCTATATCAGATCTATATGCCCTTTTTGTGTTGGGAAGGACGCCTTTCTCCAAATCAAGATACCTGTAAAATTCTTCAGCCATAGATCTTATTTGCTTAATCTCCATAACATTATTCTATTGATTTTTCTCAAATAATCAAGAAAATTCAAGGCTCTAAGCCTTTTACCAACATAGGCAATATATCACCGGATGCACCGTAAAGGGATATATCAGCAATCTGACTAATAGGAGTCTCTTCTATATTTACTTCAATGACAAAGCCTCCGTTGTCCTTTACCATCTGGGGGAAAGATGCCACAGGATATACAACTCCAGATGTTCCTGCCACTATCAATGTGTCACATCTGTTCATGGCTTCATAGGACCTCTGAATATACTCACCTGGTATGGACTCTCCAAACCATACCACATCAGGTCGCACAATGCTTCCGCATTCGCATACTGGTGGCACTATTTTCAATGGATGTTCTGTGAGCATAAATGTCCTTTTGTCCCTTGTGCAACAGACCCTCCAAAGATTCCCATGTATCTCCACCATATTCTTTATGCCTGTTTTTGCATGGAGTCCGTCTACATTCTGTGTTATTAGAAAAAAATTCTCAAATATCTCTTCAAAACGTTTGATGGCAAGATGTCCTTTATTTGGTTCTGCCTTGCCTATAATACCCCTGCGCCAATCATACCATCTCCATACAGTTTCAGGGTCTCTTTCAAATGCCCACGGTGTGGCAAGCTCCTCTGCCCTGTAGTTCTCCCATAATCCATCAGCACCCCTGAAGGTGGGGATACCACTTTCGGCAGATATACCCGCACCAGTAATGATCAGTAATGACCTTGTTTTTTTTAATCTTTCTATTGCCTTATCTATCATGGTTCACCCCTTTGTTCTAACAAATGGGATATCTTTTCTCCCAACTCTTTGTTTATATCTCCCCTTTCCTGCGCCATCTTTAATGCAACCCGGGAGAGTGTTATATATAAATCTTTCAGAATACCCTTATCTTTTAGTGAATCAAGGTGGGATTCAATAGTATTAATATCACCCCTCACTATGGGTCCTGTCAAGGATTTAAGAGGCCCTTTTTGTTCTATATTTTTTAATGTAGCCCTTATTATAGGAAAGTATGGCTCAAGACCTATGCCTATCTCTTTTGCTATATCTTCACCGGAATATAAAAGGGCACAAAAGAGATTACAAACTATAACCGCTGAGAGATGATAAAGAACCATATGATTTTCTTTTATCTCGATCGACTTTTTGCCTATTATCTCTGCTACATAGCGAAGTGCAGGAAGGCATTGAACGTCTCCCTGGATAAAAATGTATGTATCTGGCAGAACCATTATGGCACTTTCTATATCAGGAAATGTCTGTAAAGGATGCATGACACCCAGCCTTGCACCTTTTGAATCAAGAGGTTTTAAAATCTGGGATGAATGGGCACCACTTGTATGAACAATATATTTTCCATCAAAGTTATAAATTTTTCCATCAAGTTCTTGGGCTACCTCATTTATAATCCTGTCCTGGGTGGCGATAATGACCATATCAGATTTGTCAACCACGTGGGTATTGTCTGAAGTAAAAATCACATCCCCCTTATCTTCCAGATACTTTATTGCAATCTCCAGTGCATGGCTATCCTTGTCAGACATGGCAATCACATGGAGCCCCTTTTGTAGCATGATATAACTAATTGATACCCCAACCTTTCCAGCCCCTATGACCCCTATCCTCATTTTTCTGCCTCCATCTATCTTGCCGAATTATTTCTAAATAGATTCATTGGAAACTCTATCATACCTCTTAATATATTCAATGGTAGACTGCCTATGGTATGGATATATCCTGTTTTTATATCAGGGTCATCTATTGGTCCATTTACATCATAGACAGCATATATAAACCCCCTCTTTTTATCCTTAAGCATATTTTTAAGTATAGGTATATTGCTTATTACCTTGTCTATGGTAACAAGAGGCGACACTGTAATCCTTGCCTCCATGGTCTCATCAACAAGGTTAAGGCTACCCTGACCTGTTATAACCATGGAAGGGCTGTCTATAATATAATCGTCTGACCTGAAGATACCATTATTTATTGCAAAATTAGCGCTTGTTTTATTATATTTAAATCCAGAAGTGGTGAGATCAACCCTGCCCCTAAGCAATTCATAAACATTTAAAAGACCAAAGATCTTGGAAAGAAGATTCATCTTTTTAATCACACCATTCTCGCTATATATGGTTGCCTTACCTGATAGTGTCTTTGTAAAATCCTTTATTGTATTCCCATAAAAATTAATATCCATAAATATGAATTCTTTTGACTCTATTACGTGAGTCTTTGCACCAAACATCCTTAGAAATTCACCACTTGATATACCATTCATCTTTCCGGTGAGACTTATCATTGGTACAGTCCCTGAAATATCTATCATACCGTGGCCTTCAACATAACCATCAAGGGCATTTGCCTTTATCTCTGATAGATTTAGTTTTCTGTCACCATAAACAACCTTCATTAAGACATTGCTTCCTATCTTATTACCAATTCTTGCACTTTTTGCTGTGATATGTGCCTCTCCCTTGGCCTTTGCCAGTATGTTATCAGGCCTTATGGAGTATATCACTATGTCTCCTGGCGTCTCAAAATCACTATAATTGAAATTATCAATATCAATAGATAGTGCAAAATTAGGATTCTCTATACCTTTTGATCTTAACTCCATACTATTAAAGACACTGTTACCGCATTTTATTCCATTGCTTTTAATATGAATTTCATCACCATCAAATTTAGAAGTGAGATTTATCTCGCTTAGAGGGCTGGGAATATCAGGCAACTTTATATAGCCATTTTTTATCTCTATGGTGCCGTATATGAGAGGTACTTTCTTAAAAGAAAAAAAAAGCTCTTTTGCCATAATATCCATAGCTATGTTTCCCTTTACTGATGTATCAATAAGCAAGAATATATGATCTGTCTTTTCTATCTCAGGGACTTTTAGAGTTAAATGAACATCCCTTGCAACATCTTTCTCTATCTTGCCTTTCAATCTTAGATTTATACCTTCAAGATTATAATCGAAATGATTGATTTCTATAACGCCGTTTTTTCTAAGTATTGTGAGGCTTACAGTATTTCTTATGCCCCTGTTTTTTGATAAAAATTTCTCTATTTTGTAATAAAGGTCATCCATATTTACAAAACCAGAGATATGAATATCGCTTTCTTTTTTTTTAATCTCCATGTCCAATTCAGTTGTCCCTCTGGCCTTGAAAGGTATCTTTACAAAAGGATAGATATGCTGTATATCCAGTCTCCCCATAATCCTTATACCCAGGAGACCCTTTCGCCATCTTCCTCTTATCTTTAAGCTGGATTGACCTTTCTCTATCTCAAGGGGGTCAAATTCTATTTCATCTCTATTAAATCTATAAAAACCCTTTGCATGGACAGGAAAATCATTAAACAGGACTTCACTTTTTATAAGTCTGCCATTCCCTTTTAAATTGTATTCTTTCTCTCCTTCCCTCTTTTCAAACTCAAAAATGCCCTCTGAAAAACCGTTTTTAAATTTTAGATTGCCAAGGTCAACCTTTGTTGGTATGTCAAGGAGATTAACATAAAAATTACCTTTAACCTTTATTCCTTTACTACCTGCAAAATCGAGTTGGCCATTGATATTATGAAATCTGCTCCTCTTGAATAAGCCATAAAAATTATCGAACTTAGCCTTTGTCTCATCTATTATTAAGTGTCCATTAATATTCTTTATCTCCATATCATCATAAAGCAAACCCACATCCTTTATATCCAAATCGCACAAAAAAGGGCTTGTCCTACTGTAGAGCAATCTGTTTAATCTCACCCATCCGTATTGAATATAGTCCATTGCATTGTTTGCTTCTTTTGAGATATTTTTAAGGTATAGATTGCTTTTAATGTCCTCCATATTTATATATCCAGATTTTACCATAATCATTTCAAGACCTTCTAAATCAGTCTTGATTTGCAAATCAAAAGGGGAGCCCTTGAATTTAACCCCAGAAATAAATACATGGACACTTTTATTGTGATAGGTTAATGATATATTACCATTGACCTTTTTCAAAAAAAGGGGTTTTAAAAGAAAACCTGCATTTAATGAAAAGTCGATTGCTTCTACGGGTCCGTTTATTGTCAGTTTGTCCTTTTCATAATTAAAGTTGCACTTACCATTGATATGGCCTTTTATGTGGCTTGTCCATAAATCACCCCTTAATCCCGATATATCAGCATTACCTTTAAGCTCAAAGCCTCTTCTTCTGTATACACCCTCTCCCTTTGCCAAAATCGTGTGGAAATAGTAATCACTTTGTATATCCAGTTGAAAAGTAAAAGGTTTTTTATATACGAGGTTTTTTACAACAATCTCATTTATTATAATCTTGTAGGAATCATACTGGATAATGCCCTTTTTTATAAGCACCAATCCAGCAGGTATTTTTAGAAAACGGATTTTATCTTCCTTTTTTTTCTTTACGGATAAATGAAAATCAGACATTGTAAGGTTGTTGAGATAAAGACCTCTTTTTATATCATAAGAAACCTGTATTGACCCGATACTCCCGTCTATATCACCCTCAAGTCTTATACCTGAAATATCTACCTTTAAAACCTTATCCTCAAAACTGATATCAATTTTTTCTAATTGAGCCCTTCCATTGATTGCCTTTTCTAAAATATATACGGTGCCATAAGGAAGAAGAAGGCGTGCTGCAAATACTACCAAGAAGATAAAACAGATTATGCCTAAGGATATATATATAATTTTTTTCATTATGGAGTTCTCGCGAGGGCAAAAAATACTATTGCCTGAGGAGCAGCCTTATTTATAACCTTTGATGCCTCCATGGCCGTGAAACCTGTTGTAAAGAGATCATCCACAAGGAGAACCCTTTTACCCTCTATCTGATGGTATTTTTTGAGGGAAAATGCCCCTTTTATATTATTTTTTCTCTCCTTTTTCGATAGGGAATATTGGTCTTTCGTATCTTTTGCTTTAATAATAACTTTATCAAAGACAGGCTTTCCAGTAAGCCTTGAGACCTCTTGGGCTATTATAAAGGATTGGTTGAAGCCCCTCTCATTTAATCTTTTTTCTGTTATGGGTATGGGAACTATGCAGTCTACCTTATCAGAGATAATAGCAATAATATCTCTTAAAAGCGAAACAAGATATCTGCCCACCTCTTGCCTGCCATTAAACTTAAATGTATGGACTGCATCTCTAAGCCTGTTTTCATAGACAAAACCATAATATCCTTCTGAAAAGCCCCTATCATTTAAAATACATTCACCGCATAAAAGCCTTTTTCCTGTTAATCTACCGCAGACAGGGCATGCACTTCTGTAATCTATTTTTTTAAACGATCCTTCACATGAACTGCATATTACTTTCCCTTTAACCCCGCAGGATGCACATGTCTGATAATAAACAATGTCAAGAACATTATCTATTAGATTATTTAATAAAGCTGCCATATATTATGCCATTTAATGCAGGCACACAAAGCATGATAAAAAAGTATTTAGACGTATCTGTTCTCGCCTTCCATAGGTTCTTCTTTTTCCCATTCATTCGTTTCATATATGAGTTTCAATTCCGATGAATCCTTAGATACGCTTTTCAGAAAATCATCTGTCTGGACATTTATAGTATTCCATCTAAAACAATCAGGACAAAAATCCTGCCAGTATTCCATGCTTGCATGGCAGTTATCGCATCTAAAGGGTATATAAACCTTTTCTATGGGAAATGCCTTTTTGAATTCTTCCACTGCCTTTGATATCTCTGCTCTGTGTATATATGCCTCTGCCATAGCTCGGTGGAGTCCACTAAAATCAATACCATCTGCAATCAATGAATTCAGCATATCGATTGCCTCATCTATCATCTCAAGCCTAAGACATAACCTTGCGTATAAAAAGGTAATTAAATAGTTTTTTGGGGACATATCAAGTATCCTTCTGTAAATCTTGAGGATAACCTCAGGGTCCCCCCTTTGTATATAAAGGTCTTCCATCTTCAGAAGAAATATTATATGCCCTGTTTTTGTGTAGCCTCTACCATAGACTCTTCCTGCCTCGTTTAACTTTCTTGTCTTTTTATAGACCTCTGCCAAAAGCAGATATGCAGGGACAAAAGTTCTATCTTCACCGATAATCTCTTTTAAATCCTTTATAATCTTATCTCCATCACCATAAAAATTCTTTGTGAATTCATTCAATATCCTTTCATACCTGATACCAATGAATCTTCTGATCTCATCATCACTCTTTACAAATCTTCTTATCTTTTTCTGAATTTCGTAAGCTTTATCCCAATCCCTCTGCTCAATATATAGATCCCTTAAGATTGTCAAGGCATCTATATTTGATTCATTCATATTCAAAATTTCTTTAAGGTCTTCCTCTGCATCCTTAAGATTTTTGAGAGTTCTATTAACTCTAACCTTTTTAAAGAGTATATTCTCCTTTTTCCCGATATTTATCTCTGCTTGTTTCAAGACATCGAGGGCATTTTCCAGCTCCTTTGTAGATATGTAAATATTTGCAAGATAGGTATATGGCTTTTCAAAATCTGGGTTTCTTCTTATAAGTCTATTTAAGCTTTCAATCGCCTTTTCATTATCCCCTCTTAATATATATGCCTTTGCCTTTTCAAAAGATTCTGTAAGTTCATCCAATCTTTTTTCTTTCCTGCCAGTCTTCCAATTAATCAATACCCTTTTAAGATCGAGAAAGATACTGATCAAAATGGCTACCAGCATACCTAAAATAAAGGACAATACAACGAAACCTGATATATTTGTCTCGTAATGTTTTCCATAGCCTATATACAGCTTCACACTTTGAGGGTTTAGATTATCCAAGTATAGATACATGAGGATAAAAAGGGCAAAAAATAGAATAAATATTTTATACTTCATTTGGTCATGTCCTTTTCTGTTCCATTAACCTCTTACAATTTATGCAATACCTTGCCACTGGGTTTGCATCAAGCCGCTTTTCATTTATTTCCTCTTCGCATTCCTCACATATGCCATATGTGCCGCTATCTATCTTGTCTATAGCATTGTCTATCTCTTTAAGTAGTTTTATATCATTATCGCTTATACTCATCAATATATCCACATTATAGGTATTGCTTGCTGCATCAGCCATATCCTGAATCCCATCAGTCCCCAGGGAATAAGAATCCTCTTTAAGTTTCTTTGCCTTATTTAGAATGTCCCTTCTCATCTCAAGGAGTCTTTTTTTAAAAACCTCTTGCCTTTTTTTGTCCATCCAACACCTCTATTTTACTTTTTTTGTCCTTAAAGTCTATACTGTTTTGCTTCTATCCAAAGGCTCTCAAGGTCATAAAGTTCTCTCAATTCATCAAGAAAAATATGAACAATCAAATCATTATAATCTATGATCACCCATCTACCCTCTTGATAACCCTCTGTAAAAAGAGGTTTGATACCCATCTCCTTCATGGACTCTTCAATGAATTCGGAGATAGTCCTCACATGCCTCTCATTAGTTCCACTGGCTAATAAAAAATAATCTGCTATATCTGTTAATCCTATAAGCTCTAATAACAGAATATCCTTAGCCTTTTTCTCTTCTGCATATTGACTGCAGATCTTTGCCTTTTCTAAAACATCCACCTAATCTCTGTAAAGCCCCCTTTTATTTATATACCTCTCAACACTATCAGGTAACAGGTATCTTATGGATCTGCCACTCTTTAACAAACTCCTTATCTTGGTGGAAGATATATCCAACTGAATAATATTCTGGAAATATACAAACCTCCCTGATGTATGCTGAAAGATATTTTGATCTATATGTTTCATCTGACCCCTTACGTCCTCTGGAAATATATTAAACCACCTATTTTTTAAACCCACTTGCCTTACCATTACAATAAAATTCGTATGAAAAAAGATCTCGCCGTATCTATACCATGTGTTAATCTCAGAAAAGGCATCTAATCCTATTATAAAATATACATCTTTGTATCTTTTCTCAAAAAAATTCACTGTATCAAATGAATAAGATATACCCCCTCTCTTTATTTCTATGTCCGAAAATTTCATAAATCTGTTTCCCTTAATGGCGAGCCTTATCATATTAGCCCTGTCATGGGAATCGGCAATATCCTTATCCCTTTTGTGGGGAGGTATATACACAGGGACGAAATAAACAACATCAAGGTTGAATATCTCCCTTATCTCTTCAGCTACCCTCATATGACCATTATGGATAGGGTCAAATGTCCCACCAAATATACCCACCTTCATTATTCCCTCAGTTGCCCGTCGCCAAAGGCAATAAACTTAGTAACAGTGAGTTCTTCAAGCCCCATTGGCCCGAACGCATGGAGCTTTGAGGTGCTTATACCCATCTCAGCACCTAACCCGAGTTGAAAACCATCGTTGAGCCTTGTTGAGGCATTTACAATAACAAGGGATGAATTTATCTCTCTTATAAACCTCCAGGCATTATTGTAATCCCTTGTAATAATTGCATCAGTATGGTCTGAACCGTATCTTCTTATATGCTCTATGGCATCATCCATGTCTCTTACAATCTTTATAGAGAGTATATAATCAAGGTATTCTCGGTACCAGTCATCTTCTTGGGCATATTCAACATCATCTACTAATTCCCTTGTTCTCTCACACCCCTTTAAATCAACATGCTCATTCCTTAAAAGCCTTGCCATCTCAGGTAAAAATCTTTCTGCAATAGATTCATGGACAAGGAGTGTCTCCATGGCATTGCATGTGGCAGGTTTCTGCACCTTTGCATTCAGGCAAACCTTGAATGCCATCTCCATATCAGCAGATTCATCTACAAATATATGGCATACCCCTTTATAATGCTTTAATACAGGGATTCTTGAATGCTCAACCACATTTCTTATAAGAGACTCGCCACCCCTTGGTATTACCAGGTCTATATACTCATCTAAAGAGAGCAATCTGTATATATAATCCCTTTCACTGGTCTCAACAAGCTGGACACCTTTAGAAATGACAGATTCTCTTTCAAGGGCCTCCCTTATCAGACTGTAAAGGGCTATATTTGAAAAAAATGCCTCAGAGCCTCCCTTTAGTATCATGGCATTACCACTTTTAAGACACAAAGAAAATGCCTCTATAGTCACATTAGGTCTGGATTCATAAATTATAAATATAACACCTATAGGTATCCTCATCTTTCCTACAAGGAGACCATTAGGTCTTCTCCATGTCTTTGTAATCTCACCAACAGGGTCAGGTAGATTGATGACATCCTCTATACTCTTTTGCATCTCTTTTATTACCTTTTCATCTACCATCAGGCGGTCTATGATGCTTTTCTGTAGGCCAGCAGACCTTGCCTTTTCCACATCCTTTTTATTTTCCTCTATAATATAGTCTTTCTTATGAGACAATAATCTTTTAAGTTCTGAAAGAACACTGTTTTTAGCCTCAGTCTTTAAATGGGCAAACACCCGAGATGCAATCTTTGCTTCCTTTGCAATATCTTCTGGTTTCATAATATCACCATGTTATCTCTATGTATTATTTCATCCGTGTATTTATATCCAAGTTTCTTTTCTATATCAACACTTTTTATACCTTTTATCTTATCTATATCAGAAGAAGAATAATTTGTTATACCTCTTGCTATCACCTTCCCATTTATTCCCCTCAGGCCTACGCAGTCACCCCTTGAAAAATCACCATCAATTTGTATTATACCGGAAGGGAGAAGGCTCTTGCCTCTTTCTACGATGGCCTTAACAGCGCCTTCGTCAATATCTATATTTCCTTTGATCTTGTAAGCAAAGGCCGTCCACCATTTATTTCTTGCGATCTTTACCTTGGGGAGAAAAAGTGTCCCTATCTCTTCACCAGCTATAACCCTTGGCACAACATCTTTTATATCACCCTTGACAACCCTTGTGGGGATACCATAATATCCTGCCTTTTTTGCTGCCTCAAGCTTGCTTACCATGCCACCTATACTCTTTTCGCTCCTTGTGCCCCCTGCAGTCTTTTCTATATCTTTATCTATCTTTTCTACAAGCTTTATTATCTTTGCTTCAGGGTATTTTTTAGGGTCTTTATTATATAGACCATCCACATCAGATAATAGCAAAAGCAGATCTGCATTGGATATCTGTGCTATTAGAGCAGAAAGGTTATCGTTATCTCCAAATTTAATCTCTTTAAAAGAGAGGGCATCGTTCTCATTGATAACAGGAACTATATCCATATTGATAAGGGCATTTAGGGTATTCATAAGATTAAGGCACCTAATTTTACTGGCAATATCCTCATGGGTGAGGAGTATCTGGCCTATGGTTATGCCTTTTTTTTCAAATACATCCATATACATTTTCATCAACACCACCTGCCCTATAGATGCAAGTGCCTGCTTCTTCTCTATCTCCTTTGGTTTTTTCTTTATATTAAGCATCTCCATGCCACATGCCACTGCACCACTTGTAACAATAACAGGCTTTACACCCTTTTTCTGAATCGTTTTTACCTGATCTCCAATACTACTTATCATGTCTGTGCTTATCTTTTTTTTATCATCTAACAAAACAGAGGTGCCGATCTTTATAACAACCCTCTTGGGTATGGATTTTTGTCCTTTAAAGAGAATCTCCTTTTTTCCTTTAGGTTTAAACATGGTTTATTGTGCAATCTCCTCCTTTGTGTTCAGGGCTTTATTTTTTAGAAAACTCTTAAGCCCTTCAATACCGTCTCCTTTTAATGCGCTCACCTCTAATGTCACTAAGCCTTTTTCTCTAAAATAATTATTCCATCTCTTGCTTATATGGTCTTTTACAAGGTCAATTTTATTAAGAACAATTGTTTTGTCCTTTTCAAGTATTGTTTTATTGTATGAATAAAGCTCTTCAAGAAGCATTAAATAGTCTTGGTGTAATGAGGGAGAAGATACATCCAGCACAATGATGATAGATTTGCTCCTCTCTATATGTTTAAGGAATGTGAGTCCCAGTCCCCTGCCCTTTGATGCACCATTAACAATACCCGGAATATCAGAAAACACAATGTTTATATTTTCATCACTCAACACACCTAACGTAGGAGTCAAGGTTGTGAAGGGATAATCACCTATCTTAGGTTTTGCATTAGTAAGACGAGATATAAGTGTTGATTTGCCAGCATTAGGCAATCCAATAATACCTATATCTGAGAGTAGTTTTAGATTGAGAAATAATACCCTCTCTTCACCTTCCTCACCTTCTTGGAATTCTAACGGGGCTCTGTGCACAGGAGATACAAAGTGGACATTACCTCTGCCACCTCTGCCGCCTTTTGCTACCACAAAGGTGTCGCTATCCACTGTTATATCGTATATTGGATCAGGATATCTCTTATCGAAAATTATTGTTCCAAGTGGAAGGTCTATTACAATATCTCTACCGTCTCTACCTTTTTTATTTCTACCGCTACCTGGTTTTCCATTTTCAGCTTTATAATGACGTTTATACCTAAAATCTGCAAGAGTGGAGAGGTCTCTTTTTCCTCTTATTATTACATCTCCTCCGTTTCCCCCATCGCCACCATCAGGACCGCCTTTTGGAACAAATTTTTCTCTCCTGAAACTTACACAGCCTCTGCCACCATTGCCTGCTTTTACATAAATCTCTGCTTCATCTATAAACTTCATTCAACAGGGTATATACTCACCCTCTTTCTACCATAGCTTTCTTCGAATCTAACCACACCATCTTTTAATGCAAATAATGTAAAATCCCTTCCCATTCCTACGTTTCTTCCAGGGTGAATTCTTGTTCCGTGCTGCCTTACTATAATACTTCCTGCATTTGCTTTCTGTCCACTGAAAAGCTTAACACCAAGCCTCTGGCCCTTGCTGTCTCTTCCGTTTCTTGAGCTTCCTCCTGCTTTCTTATGCGCCATATCAAGCCTCCATATAAATCTTTTCTACCAGTAATTCAGTAAAATGCTGTCTATGACCTATTTTCTTTTTATAATCTTTCCTCCTTTTGTATTTAAAGACTGTAACCTTTCTAAGCCTGCCATGGCCTAAAACCTTACCGCTTATATAGGCACCTTGCACATAAGGATCTCCAAGGATAGTGTTTTCGCCATTATTTATAGCTAAAACCTCTTTTATCTGTATATCCTCTCCTGTATTAGCGGAAATCTTTTCAAGTCTAATTTTTTTACCTTCCATGATCTTATACTGTTTTCCGCCATTTTCTATAATCGCATACATAATAGACTCCTAAAACTTAATTTTAAAAAAAACAACATATATTATGATAAACATCACTTAAAAGTCAATCACAAAACGCCTGTGCATCAAACTTGTCTCTCACGCAAATCAGTCAGGACCCTGTGGATAAATTCTCAAGATTTTTAGATATATTTTATACATGTGTTTATTTTGCAAAGGCTTAATTTGAGATCTCAGGGGGTATCAAATGTACTAATATAAATTAGACCCGTGCAAAAAATGCAAAAACCATACAGGCTATAAGAGATTTTTAAAACCAAATTACTGTCAAATCTTTTCCGAAAAGCCCACAAGCTCCTTTGCCACGGTTTTAAAAGAACCTATCAAAGATAGATAAAGATATGACGCCTTTGTCCCACATATACCTGCTATGAGTCTTTCCTGATGCATCATGGCAAACTCATCTGCCATCTTGATTATCTTCTCTTTACCGGTTTTGATATTTTCTTTCAGGGTAGGATTTTTTGTGAATATATAATCTTTGGTATCTATGAATTGTTGTTTCATGGCATTAAAAAGTTCTGTTATCTCCATCACAGCCTTTACACTGAAGATTACATTTCTCTGGAGTATGGCCTTCTTTTTTGAAATGAGATTTCTAACTGCCAGGGCAATCTCTTGCAATGGTATCAAAAGGCTGATGAATTTTTCATCTGCACTACTTTTTGTCCCATCCCTTATTATCTTTTCTGCAAATTCAATGTTTGAGGACAAAACATCTATAAATTGCGATTCTCCCTTCTGCAATACTGACTGGTTTTGGCCAAGGAATCCCTTAGCCACATTATCCAGTGAATATATTACAGACTCAAACATCTCGTATAATTTTTGAGTTAATTCTTTTTCTTCCATAACCACACCTCCCGGTGAGTTTGGTTGTTGCTCACTTTAGACTGTATTGAACAAATGAAGTTATACCTAAATTTAGCTTTGGTTTTTTATTATGTCAAGTTCCTTTTTATTTATAGATTGACATGCAAATGCTTATTATGTTGAAATACCTACCGTGGTTAAAAAGAAAGAGATAAAAGAGATAAAACAACCTGATTTTTTCATGAGGATTATCATCAACTCTTTTGAATGGATAAAAAACAATTTAAAGACATGTATTATAGGCGCCAGTATAATCGTCTTAATCATTGCAGGTATTATCGGATATATCATATACGATAATAAAAAAGACGAAAAGATACAGGCTCTATTTGTTCAGGGTATGCAGGTATTCAGAGAATATACCATAACAGGCAAAGAAGAAACCCTTAACAAGGCAGAAGGGATATTTACAAATATCGCCAATGAATCAGGAAAAAAGATGAAGGCATTATCAAAGCTTTATCTGGGTAGGATATACTATTTGAAAGGAAAAAACGAAGAGGCAGCCAAGGCTTATAAAGAGGCTCAGTCCCTATCCAATGAGGATATTATCAGAATCATCTCCCAGAAGGCATTGGAAGCCCTGGAAAAAAATAGCTCCACTAAAAAAACGCCTTAACCTCTCTGCAAAGGTCTTCAGGCATCACCACACTCACAGGCTCTACAAGAACTGATTGAAAAAAATTAAGGTCAGGGGCATAATCCCTCATATTCAAGAATGTCCTGGGGATTATCCTAAAGTGACATGGAAAGAACCTCTGTCCCTCATCTCCGAAAAACATGGCTGCATTGAAGCTATATATGTCAGCCTGTTTATAGTATCTAAAAATTCTTATAAGTCCCCACACAAATTCATCTATACATTCATCATCAAAATCATCTATAGAAAACACCTCCGGAAATATACACATAATCTCACCGAGTATACCTAATGAAACAAAAGGGGTAATCCAGCATGACCTCTTTTTCTCTGCTATAAACCTTTCTCCGAGTTTTTTTTCTGTTTCCATAAGTTCATCCCAGAAACTCTTATTTTCCTTTTCATAAAATTCCTTAGACGCCTTGTATTCATCGGTAAATTGATTCCCTGGGAATTCAGTGGCAAAATACTGCTGGTGTGGATGAACAAGTCCCCCACCAGAAGGAGGCATATAATTCCAGCTCATAAGATGATATGGTAGCGTGCGGTTTATACTTTTTACCCTTTTTAAAAAATCTATACCTACATTAAAAGAATCTATAAGTCTCTTTTCAGTAAAACCATCAATAGGGCAGAGATGTTCATCTGTCATAATGGCAACAGCGCTGTAAATATCATAGGGAAAAAGATTGGGTATAAGCACTGTATCGCCTTTTTCAAGCCTTCCCTCCGGTATGATATTCTCTAAAAACTTCGGTGTCCTTTTATACCTGTTTTCTTTACAAAAAGGGCAAAACCCCTTGACTTCAGGCTTAAGATAATCCTCAAGGGGTAGTTTCTGGGACTTTATAGCACCAAAATGGGAAAAATGCCCTGTCTTGCCTGTAAGGGGGTCTATCCTCACCTGAAATCTCTCTACAGTCTCTTGAAAACCCTTACGGGGGTCAAGGAACCTGCTTTCTGACTCAAAGATCTTAAAATTAATCTTTTCTGACATAAAAGACACCTCTCATAGACAAGGATATCTAAAAAATTATGTGCATAATAACACAATCCTCTTTATTCTCACAATGATTATCATCATTCTATTTTCCCTGCCATTGAAAAACATACCATTATGTAATACATTTAAGTAATGTTTATCTCCCTTGGAAAATGGACTCCTGATTTATTGGACAAAATCATATCAGAATCCAATAAACTAAAAGACCAAGGAAAAAGGATAGAATCTATTTCTCAAAATTTTTTTGAGACACCTTATAAGAACAATACATTAAAAGGATGGATAGACAAAAAGGAGCAGCTTACATTAAGTCTTGATGGTGTTGATTGCTTCACCTTTATTGATTATGTGGAGGCAATGCGTCTCTCTGACTCATACATAAGTTTTCTTACAAATCTTCAAAGGATAAGATATAAAAACAGCACCATAGAATTTACTGCAAGGAACCATTTTTTTACCGACTGGATAGAATCTAACAGCGATTTTGTAGAGGATGTGACAGGCAATATAGGGGGTGAAAAGGCGAGGACTAAGGAAAAAATCCTGAATCTAAAAGGTGATGGCTCATATTTTTTACCTGGCATAGGCACCGTAAAAAGAAGGATTGTCTATATACCTTCTCAATATATCGATATAGAGATAACAGAACAGCTAAAAACAGGGGACTATGCAGGTATTTATACAGAAACTCCAGGCCTTGATGTATCTCATGTGGGGATTATAATAAGGGCAAGTAATCAAACCTTGCTGAGACATGCATCATCGAAGAAGGAGTATAAAAAGGTAATAGATGAAGATTTTATGGAATATATAAAAAATAAAGATGGTCTCATAGTCTTAAGACCGAAAGATAATCCTAATATTCTCGATAAATGAAAATAAGACATAATCCCAAAAAATGTGTTAAAATAACCTAAGTAGATAAATCATGGAAAATGAAAACAAAATCAACATGATAATAGATTCACTCTCAAGATACCTCCAGGGTAAGGAGAGGCCCTTAAGGCTTGCCTTAATAGCCTTTTTTTCCAGGGGCCATCTCCTCATAGAGGACCTTCCTGGGCTGGGAAAGACAACCCTTGCCATAGGGATTGCAAAATCCCTTGGTTTAACATTCGGAAGGATCCAGTGCACCAGCGACCTTTTGCCTACAGATATAACTGGCCTCTCCATTTATAATAAAAGCACAGGAGAATTTGAATTTCATCCAGGCCCTATCTTCAACAACATTGTCCTCTGTGACGAGATAAACAGGGCAACACCGAAGACCCAGAGCGCGCTCCTTGAGGCAATGGGTGAAAAACAGGTGACCATAGAAGGAAAGACCTATAAGCTGCCTCGCCTCTTTTCCATAATAGCTACTCAGAATCCCATTGAACAGTTCGGCACATTTCCCCTCCCGGAATCACAGCTTGACAGGTTCATGATGAAGATAAGCATAGGTTACCCCTCCAATGAGGCAGAAAAAGAGATTCTTAAGGTTGGGAGTAAAAGAGAGGAATTGTATACCATAGACCCAATTATGACAAGGGAGGAGGCAGATGAGATACAGAAGAAAATCGAAACAGGGATATTTGTGTCCGATAAGATACTGGATTATATACTTTCCATAATAAACAAAACAAGACGTAATGGATATATAACAGCAGGTCTCTCCACCAGGGGGGCATTAACCATAATGAATACCGCCAAGGCAAATGCCTATTTTCACGGAAGGGATTTTGTGATTCCAGAGGATATAAAAGAACTTGTTGAATATACCATACCCCATAGGGTCCTCTTTAAGGAAGAATACGAAAGTCTTGATAAAAGGGAGATTATAAAATCTTTAATAGAAGAAATACCTACCCCGGCGTAATAAAGATAACAAAGGCAGGTTTTCTCTACATAATTTTGACCATCTTTTTGGGTATCTCTGCAATAAACACGGGGAATAATCTTGTATACCTCATAGTGGCAGCACTATTGAGTTTCATGGGCATTTCAGGTTTCTTTGGAAAAAATAACCTATCATTGGTAGATATAGACATAGAATTCCCCCAGGAGATATATGCAGGAAGTGCCTTCCCATTGAAGGTCACCCTGATAAACAAAAAAAGGGTCCTCCCTGTTTTTTTAATGAAGGTTAATATAGACGGACACACTGCGTTTTTTCCATATGTGGAATCAAAGTCAAAATCATCTGTCTATATAAATATATCTTTTTCCAGAAGGGGAAGGAAGGAGATAGAGGATCTCTATATCTACTCTGTGTTTCCCTTTAATTTTTTCACGAGATACAAAAGGCTCGGTAAAAAGTTTGAATTCATAGTATTGCCCCAACTAAAACAATGCACGCTTCTTGCCCTCTATGAAAAGGACAGGAGGCTCAGGGGGGATAGGACATCTGACAGCACAGGCTATGAAACAGATATTGTATCCATAAGGGAATACGTTTACGGTGACCCCATGAAATATATAAACTGGAAGGCTACGGCCAAGACGGGAAAATTAAAGACAAAGGAATTATCCTCACTCCTTTATAGGCCTGTCATAATAGACTTTGATGAAGTAGCCATAAATGATACAGAGGAAAAGATATCGTGCATTGCCTATTCTGTTTCAAAACTTATAAAAAATAACACCCCTATAGGTCTAAAAATAAAAGATAGGCTTTATAATCCAGATATAACCCAATCCCATAAAATAAATATGCTTAGAGAACTGGCCATATATGAAGATAGATAATGTTACCACAATTAAAATAAAGTCTCTTGTGACGATCATCTCATATCTAATAGGTGCAATAGGTTTTATTTCTGTTTACAGATATATCAATCCTTTATACTCTGTTGCCTTTGTTTTTCTCTTTATCTTGTCCATGTTCTTCCAATACAAACAGAGATTCTATATCCCTAAATGGTCATTGAACATCTTCTCCGTCCTTTTGATTGCCTTCAATTTATATAAAATCAATACAGAAGAACTCATAACCCAGATAGTCCAAGTTATCCTCATGATATATGCAGTTAAATTTCTTGAGGAAAAAAGGGTAAGGGATTATATGCAGATATACACCCTTACCCTTTTTCTCCTTGCAGGGATGGGGCTTCTATCTATGAATATATCGTTTTCTGTGTTTCTGGTTATTATAGTGATTATGCTCTCCACCTCTTTTGTCCTACTTACATTCTATTCCCAGGAACCAGATATGGAACTCACGAAAAAGACGGCAGTGAGAATAGTTTTAAAATCACTTTATATACCATGTCTCGCCATACCTCTTTCTGTGGTAATGTTTGTTATACTACCGAGGACACAGTATCCCATATTTGATTTTCTCAACAGGGCAGATAAGGCAAAAACAGGATTCACCAATAAGGTGAGGTTAGGGGCTGTAACTAATATACAAGAAGACGCAAGTATCATTCTAAGGGCTAACATGGAAAAGATAAACAATGATGACCTTTACTGGAGGGGTATTGTCCTTGATTTTTTCGATGGTGTATCATGGACAAGCACAGACAAGAACCCTGTGCCACAGAGTTCATCAATTATAGCTTCCGGTAAAACAATAAAACAGACCATATATCTTGAGCCGTATGCCGATAGATACCTGTTTGCCCTTGATAAACCTGCTTTTATCTACTTGAGAGGCATAAGGAGATTGGATGACCTCACCTTCAGGATGCCATCCTTCATCGAAAGGAGGCTTCGCTATGATACCCTCTCGATAATATCGGATTATCTTTTCGAATCCCATGTGGATACCAAGATATATCTCCAGGTCCCTGAAGGCATATCCCAGGATATAAAAAATCTTGCAAAAAGTATTATGAAGGGTGAGGATAGGATGCAAGACATATCGTCACTAATCTCTTTCTTCAATTCTGGTTCTTTTATGTATTCCCTTAAAAACCTCCCTATTACCAGAACACCTCTGGATGACTTTCTGTTCAAAAATCGCTATGGAAACTGTGAATATTTTGCCTCTGCCTGTGCAGTGATGCTGAGATTAGCAGGGATTCCGGCAAGGCTTGTAGGAGGATACAGAGGTGGTTATTATAATGATGTGGGTAGATATTACCTGGTGCCCCAAAAGAATGCCCATGTATGGGTGGAGGCATTTTTAGAAAACAAAGGATGGGTAAGGCTTGACCCTACACCTGCGTCTATAGATAACTTTGCCCTTTCAAAAAAGGTCCATTTCATGTTTAGGATGAGGTTGGCCCTGGATTTAATAAATTATTACTGGTATGCCTTTGTAATTAATTATAATCTCGACAGGCAGCTCGGCATTGTCTTTGCCATAACAAAGGCTGTTAAAAGACCTGATTTAAAATTTAATACAAAGACGATAAAACATTTGAAATATGCTGCCATGTTTATAATGATATCCCTTTTGTTATTCATTATTGTAAAGGTTATAATGAAAAAAAGGGATGTGGAAAGATTATTGCTCTCACAGTTTTATAAAAGACTGGATAGATACGGTTACAAAAAAAGAGAATCCCAGGGTCTTGAAGAATTTGTGGAAGGTATAAAGGATGACAACGTCAAAACAAAGGCATGGGAATTTACAAGGCAGTTTGAAGAGTTGTATTACAGGGACAGAAAATTAAATAAGGATGACATAAAGAGATTAAAGGACATTATAAAGGCAATATGAGTTATATTTCACTGCAAAGGCAATATGGCAGACTTCTGATTGTATCTTTTCTATTTTTGTTTTTGTTTATGGACAATGTCGTGGCAAGGGATAAAAAGGTTGTTTTTTACCGTGAAAGCGGAGAGATCCTATGCGCTTTTACAGTAGAGCTTGCCGTCACAGAATATGAACAGGCAAAAGGTCTCATGTTTAGAAAATCCATGCCAAAAAAACAGGGCATGCTTTTTATCTATCAGGATGAGGATATAAGGTGCTACTGGATGAAGAATACATATATTCCTTTGGATATAATATTTATCGATTCAGGCCTAACTGTTGTAGACATCTATAGGAATGCCAAACCCTTAGATGAAACAACTATTGTTTCAAGGGGGAAGGCAAAATATGTCCTTGAGATCAATAGCGGCGAGGCAGATAGGTGTAGGATAAAAAAAGGAACAAAATTAAGTATTAAAGAGTAAAGGACTTTTTCCACAATTTCTGTGGAAAGGATGTGGAAAAAATGTAGGCTTATTGCTCTAACTTATTGAAATAAAATATCTTTTTCTATTTTGCCAACGCTTTGAGCAATTTAAAAAATTTAATATTTTCAAGGAGATAAAAAAGGCAGATCAAAAATCTATGCCTTCTATGGCAGGCATGCCCTTGTCGTATATGTGCTTGATCTTTTTCATCTCTGTGGCTATATCGGCTATATTCAATAATTCTGAAGGGGCATATCTACCGGTGATAATTATATGGATTTCATAGGGGGGATTTTTAAAAAAATCCATGACCTCATCCACAGGAATAAGACCATACTCGATGGCAACGGTCAACTCATCCAGCATGAGAATATGATATTTTTTTCTTAATAGCGTTTCTTTCATAAAAGACCATGCCTTTTGTGCAATCCTTATATGCTCTGTCTTGTCATTTCCCTGAAAAAGAAAATCTGCACCAAAAGAGAATATGTCGATATTTTTAAAAGACTCACAGAGTATATTTTGTTCACCTGAAGTGCCTTGTTTTTTCATAAATTGTATTATAAGCGTATCCATCTTATGACCTGATGCACGAAGTGCTATGCCAAGGGCTGCGGATGTCTTTCCTTTACCATCACCAATGAACAAGATTATCATCTTACCTATCCTTTTATACACCCCAAAGGTACTATTTTTGCCACAAGCTTTGATATGCCTGCATTATGGACTACCTGAACCACCTTTGATACATCCTTATAGGCATCAGGCATCTCCTCTACAAGGGTAGACTTGCTTGCAGCCCTCACAATGATACCCTTATCCTCCATCTCCTTGGCAATAGAACGGCCTTTAGATGCCTTTATTGCCTGGTTTCTGCTCATCACCCTGCCTGCACCATGACAGGTGCTACCGAATGTCTCTTCCATTGCCTTTTTTGTCCCACACATGATATAGGATGCCCTGCCCATGTCCCCAGGTATCAAGACTGGCTGTCCTACCTGCCTGTAATCTTCAGGCAGGACATCTTGTTCCCATGAAAATGATCTGGTTGCACCCTTTCTGTGAACACATACATCTATCTCTTTCTCCTTCTTGCCTTCTTTTATGGTATGCCTTTCTATCTTTGCAATGTTATGACATACATCATATACCAAAGATAGGCCTAAATTTTTTGCCCCTGTCTTTAATGTATGCTCCAGTGTCTCCCTAACCCAATGAGTAATAAGCTGTCTATTGGCAAAGGCATAATTGGCAGCCGCTGCCATGGCAGATAGATATCTCCTTCCCTCAGGGGATTTGATAGGGGCACAGCACAATTGTCTGTCAGGGAGATAAATTCCGTATCTTTCCGATGCCTTTATCATCTCTTTTATGTAATCATCGCATATCTGATAACCGAGACCCCTTGAACCTGTATGGATCATTATGGTGACCTGGTCTTTAAAGATGCCGAATCCCTCTGCCACATCCTTGTCATATATCTCTTTTATAAAACCTATCTCTACAAAATGATTGCCTGAACCCACTGTTCCTAATTGGTCTCTTCCTCTTTCATATGCCTTTTCTGAGACAAAATCTGGGTCTGCATCTCTAATCTCGCCTCTGTCCTCTATATATTCCAGGTCTTCTTGAGTTCCAAATCCGTTTTCCACTGCCCAGCGCGCACCTTTTTTTAATACCTTTTTTAGTTCATCTCTTGTGAGTTTGAGGTCCTTTCTATGTGAACCAACGCCGCTGGGAATATTTATATATAACCTATCGATAATGTCTTTTACCTTTTCTCTTATCTCATTGATTCTAAGGTTGGTTTTAAGGAGTCTTACCCCGCAGTTTATATCATAACCTACACCTCCAGGCGACACGACACCCTCGTCTAAATCAAAGGCAGCCACACCTCCTATGGGAAAACCATAGCCCCAATGTATATCCGGCATAGCCATGGATGCGCCTACAATACCTGGGAGGCACGCCACATTTTCTACCTGTTTTATACTTTCATCCGTGCCAAGGACATGCAAAAGCTCATCGTTCACATAGATTATTCCGTCCACATTCATCATGTCATGCTTAACAATCATATATCTATTATCATCGAGCTTTTTAAGATGTCCCCTTTTTTCTTCCATTTAACCCTCTTTTATAAACTTTTAAAAAGCCTCTGCCCTTTATCGAATCTTGGGAAGCCATAGAAATTCCCATCCAATTATGAGCTTTTACACATCCAGGATAACCTGCGCCCTATACAACCCTTTTTCCTGGGTTAACGAAAACTTATGATATGTGGCTGCCTTAATCTCCTGTTTTATCTTCAATCTCTCTGGGTCAAATAGGCCTCCAATTACACTGCCTTTTAGCACGCCACCCTCTATCTTCATGGAAAATTCTTTTGGTATAAAACCCTCTGTTTCCCAAAGAAATAAAAGCTCGTTGAGAAAGTTGATTAATAATTCACCGTCTTTGCCTATTTCGAGCTTTTTACCTTTCTCTGCCTTTATATCATCTCCATCTATAATAAGGTGAAACATACCTTCTGCTGCATGTATAAATAGTTCCTCCAGTGTGTTTCCATATACCTCAATACCTACATCTGCCTCATGGTCTAATAGCCTGTATTTTATTGGGATATTTTTTTGTGGTGACTTATTCATTTTAATCCTTCAAGCCTTTTATGATTTCTTGAATCTTCTGGGTAATTTCAAGGGCTTTTTCCAAGGGTCTCTGCCAGATATTCCTGCCAAAGATAAGCCCTGATGCCCCTGCTTCAAAACATATCTTCACTTTATCCAAAAGGTCTTCATCAGATACCATGCCTCCACCGGCAAATATTACAGGCACACCACAGGCACTGGCAACAACCCTTTTTACAGCATTATGAAGGTCTACCTCATAATCCTTATATGGATTAGGTATTTGAGGGTTCTTTTTTAGTGATGGGACATTTAGTTTTATCATGTCTGCCCCTAATTCAGCAGCGGTCCTTGCAGCATATTCTATAGCATAAAGACTATCCTTACCGCCTTTTTCATTTATATCCCTGCCCCTTGGATATGCCCATACAATAACAGGGAGACCATTTCTATGGGCATCCTCTCTTATTTGGGCAAACTGTTCTATATCCTCATCCTGCCTTGGAGATCCCACATAGAGGGTATAACCAACAGCTGCAGCAGACAATGAAAGGGCATCCTCTATACTGGCAGTAATGGGTGATAGAGGCTCATCATCAGAGGGAATATTGGTCTTACCGTTTACCTTTAAGACAAGGTGGACATCACCATAGTAATGCTCAAAATATCGCCTTGCATTGCCTATATGTAAGGCTATGGCATCATAATTGCCCTTTTTTGCAATATTGATAATATGCATAGGGTCTTGGGCAAATGGGGCATTGAAAAAATCAACCGGTCCATGCTCCAATCCCTGGTCATACGGGAGTATCAATGCCTTTCCGTTCTTGTGAAAAAGCCTTTTCAATTTCACTGCTTTTGGTTCCATTACCCCTCCTTGATTTTTTATAAGATTATAGCATAATTGGGGGGATAATCAGAGAAATTGTTTCTAAAAAAGATTGTTTCTTGACATCTTCGGCCAACAAATTGTAATTTTTTTTAAAATCACGGCGATGATTTTTAAAAATAATAAAAGGATGCGATTATGGAGATAAAATTTTTAGGTGCGGCAAGGACGGTTACAGGCTCATGCTACTACCTCACAGCAGACAGCTTGAATATACTTATAGACTGTGGGATGTTTCAGGGAAAGGATTCAGATACGATAAACAGGTCCCCTTTTGGTTTTGATCCTGAAAAGATAGACTATCTAATACTCACCCATGCCCACCTTGACCATTCAGGGTTGATACCAAAGCTTGTGGCAGAAGGATTTAGAGGAAGGATAATTACCACCACAGCCACTGCAGAGCTCTTGGAGATTATGCTTCTCGATTCGGCCCATATTCAGGAAAAGGATGCTGAATGGATGACAAAAAAATCGTTCAGGGCAGGCAAAGACTTAATATACGAGCCTTTATATACCCACGATGATGTAATAAATGCCCTCACCTATATAGACAAAAAGACCTATCGTGAGGAAGAGTCTCTGAGCCAAAATATAAGTTTTAGATTTCTCGATGCAGGGCATATCCTCGGTTCTGCAATCCTTGAAATATGGTATAAAAAAAATGGGGAAAAGAAAAAAATAGTCTTTTCCGGTGATGTGGGAAAAAACAATAACCCTATAATAAACGATCCAGAGCATGTAGAAGAGGCAGACTATGTGGTTGTAGAATCCACATACGGCAACAGACTCCATAAAAGTTTAAGCGATACCATAGATGAGCTTGAAGAGGCCATAAGGACTACCTTTAAAAAGGGGGGAAATGTATTGATACCTGCCTTTGCAGTGGGCAGGACACAGGATGTCCTTTATATTTTAAATAATTTTGTAAAAGAAGGGAGATTCAAAAGCCTTGATGTGTATGTAGACAGCCCTTTAGCAGATAAGGCAACAAAGATATATATGTCCCATCCTGAATTTTTCGATGCCCATGCATTGGAGAACTTTAAATTCAGAAGTAGTGATGGCATGCACCTACACTTCACCACCACTGTGGAAGAATCCCAGAAACTAAATAAAATAAAATCAGGGGCAATAATCATTGCAGGCAGTGGCATGTGCGAAGGCGGAAGAATAAGGCATCATTTTAAACACAATATATGGAGGCCCGAGTGCAGTATAATCTTTACAGGCTTTCAAGTTAGGGGAACACTGGGAAGACACATCATAGACGGGGCAAAATCTGCCTATATATTAGGCGAAGAAATGGCAATAAGGGCAAAGATTTATACAATAGGTGGGTTCTCAGCCCATGCAGATCAAAAGGAACTCTTGGAATGGCTCCAATCTTTTAAAACCAACCCCCATATCATCATAGTCCACGGTGAGGAAAACGTAGAGCTTGAATTTGAAGGCATAGTTCGTGAACAACTGGGTTTTAAAACCCATGTGCCCCACAAAGGGGATGTGATGAAAATATAAATGATAGAATACAAACTCATAAGAAGCGACAAAAGGAAAAAGACCATATCATTGATAATCAATAGAAAAGGTGAAATAATCGTCCGTGCACCTATTAAAACATCTATGGACGAGATAGAAGATCTTTTAAAGGCAAAAAAGAGGTGGATAGAAAAAAGGCTTTCCATAAAACAGACGTTTACGAATAATAAAAAGGAATTCGTTACAGGGGAAAACTTTCTTTATCTGGGAAAAGAATACACCCTTGAATTTGTGGACAACCATAACAAAAAAGGCATTACACTAAAAAACGGGAGGTTCTTAATCAGCAAAGAGGACAAGGAAAATGCGAAAAGACTTTTCATTGAATGGTATAAAAAGGCTGCAAAAGAACTGATTTTGGATAGGTTAAACTTTTATAAGAGACAACTGGGTTTCATACCATCAGGCATGAAGATTACTGGTGCCTTAAGTAGATACGGCTCATGTTCAGGGAAAAATAATCTCTCTTTTAGCTGGAGGCTTATTATGGCGCCTTTAAATATCATAGATTATGTAATCATCCATGAGATATGTCATATAAAGGAAAAGAATCACGGCCCACACTTCTGGGGGCTTGTGGAATCCATAATACCCGATTATAAGCAAAGGAGGAAATGGCTTAAGGATCATAGACACACCCTTTCATTGGAATAGCTTAACCCTTTGAAAAATCTTGACAATAAACTCTAAAAAACGTTAATTAACAATGATTTTATGGATAGGACCCTCCTTTTAAATACCACATTTGAACCCCTTGGTATAGTATCATGGAAGAAGGCGATTACCCTTGTCTATCTTGGTAAGGTAGAGGTAATAGAGGAATATGATAGGGAGATAAAGGGTATAAACATAAAAATCAGACTACCGGCAGTTATAAGGCTTCTAAGATTTATCAGAAACGGAAATACAAATATTAAGTTTTCAAGGAAAAATATATTTTTAAGGGACAATTATACATGTCAGTATTGTGGCAAGAGGTTTGAGCCTAAAGACCTAACCTGTGACCACATCATACCCAAATCAAGGGGAGGTATCACAGAATGGTCTAATATTGTCACATCATGTATAAAATGTAATTTGAAAAAGGGAGATAAGCTCCCTGAAGAGATAAATATGCAACCTAAGAAAAGACCTTCCAGGCCAAACAGCATGTATATTTTCATGTTGCATCTGGGAATCAAGACACCACCTGACCTATGGAAGGATTATATATTTATGAGGGATTGATATGGATAGAATATGGGCACCGTGGAGAATGGAATATATAACAGGGGCAACATCAAAGGGTGAGAGAAAGTGTTTCCTCTGTATAGATGAAAAGGATGATGATGAGCTACTTGTTATAGGCAGAAAAGGTAAGGCATTTGTTATTATGAATAAATTTCCTTATACCAACGGGCACATTATGGTGGTGCCCATTAGGCATACGGGCTCACTGGAAGACCTTACAGATGAAGAGCTTGCCGACATGATGAAACTTGTGAAGATAATGACTGTTATCTTTAAAGAGGAATTTAATGTAGATGGGCTAAATGTGGGAATAAATATAGGAAGGGCAGCAGGTGCAGGGCTTGAAGAGCATGTGCATATCCATGTTGTCCCCAGATGGTTTGGTGATGCAAACTTTATGGCTGTAATAGGGGAGACAAGGGTAATATCTGAACATATTATGCAAACATATAAAAGATTAAAGGAAAGATTTATTGAAAAGATGCAGTGAAATCTTTTGTGTTGTATTAAATCTATAAGACTAAGCAGCCATATTACAAAAAAAATAAAAATTGTCTTTGATAACATTGATTTAGGATGTATTGAAAATTAAAAAAAATAGCCTAATCCAAGTATGGTTTAATACAAAGGCATTAGTATCCATCCAAAATCTCTATGACTACTGCACCACCAAACCCTACCTCTTTTTTCAGATTAATGGATCTTTCTGCTATTTTGAGAATAGGGTTACCAAAATCTCCGATGCGAAATATGACCTTTTTGAACCTCCTGGATATACCCTCTGCCCTGAATGGACCACCTGTATGGTAGAAATCACCTATCTCTTCAGGTTTTATTAAGGGTGGCTCTTTGCCTTCAGGATCATGAAACGTGACGGCAGTCTGTTCTATAAAACCTTCTCTTACAATGTAGACCTCGGTTACCTTGAGGCTGAACTGGGAATTATTCCAGGTAAGCGTGATAAGCTCTTCTGTTGTGGATAACTGAGATAGAATTACCCTTCCTGTTGCTAAATCACTAAGCTGGATAAAGGCCGCCTTCTCTGCTGCGGGGCATAGCCCCGCACTCAGGAAGGATAAAAATAAAAATGCAAAAACCCTCAATAAATACAATCTCTATTTGAGGGCGCCCTTTTCCTTGAAAAATTTCCTTGACCCTGGATGTATATATTTTAAAGCTTCAGGTGTCAACTGACTGACTGCTGACTTAGGTGTAAGATCCTTTGCCCCTTTCCATACAGGTATTATATCAGGTATATTGGAGAATATGGCTTTTACAATCTTATACATCCTATCTTCTGGAAACTTATCCATAGCCAGAAGCACTGCTGTTATGGCAATGGCATCTATATCCTTATCCACTGAACTATAGCATCCTTTTGGGAACTTGGTCTTATGGAATACCCCGGGATTTGCCTTGAAGATCATATCTGCCTCTTTACCTGCAACAGGGAGGAGCACCATCTTAAGGCCTGGTGTGGATGCCAGGTCAATGATTGATGATGTGGGGATTGCACCGCTCCAGAAAAATGCATCGATCTTGCCGTCCTTCATGGCAGCAACAGATTCTGTAGCAGAGAGCTTTTCTCTTTTCATATCCTTATTCCAGTCTATTCCCAATGCCTTTAAGACATAATCTGCCTGCTCTTCAGTGCCACTATTTGGTGCCCCTGTGGATACCCTTTTGCCTTTAAGGTCCATGAGTGTCTTTATATTTGTCCCCTCTTTTGTAACAATATGCAAGGGTTGTTCATAAAAACCCAAAACCACCCTAAACGGTATCTGTTTTTTGGCTACGGCTGTAAGCTTTCCTTCATTTGCCCATACAACATGATAATCATATGCAAATGCCATACCTGCCCTGCCTGCCAGAAGAAGCTTCATATTGTCTATGGCTGCCGTAGTTGCCTCTGATGTGGCATCTGTATTAGGGACATGTTTACCGATTATGCCACCTATAGCACCTCCCAATGGATACCAGACACCTCCTGTACCGCCTGTAGCAATACTGAATGACATCTTCTCCTCTGCCCATAATGGAGATGTAAAGACTGCAAGACCTATAAGCCCTACCATAAGAACCATTATGATTACGGATTTCTTCATACTTAAACCTCCTTTTCTTTTAATTAGATTTTTTCCTTACATGTAATGTGACAATAAATGCCCCAATTACAAGGGGTATAATACCCTGTGGCGTAAAATTAATGGGGACAAATGCCATAATAATGGCTGCTGCAATAAGCAATACCCTCTCAATCATAGAGATCTTATTCTTCATATAGCCTATAATGCCCAGAGATAGATAAAAGAGGGAGATAGAACTATTTATCAACGCCAGTATAAAACCGTGTATAGTGGCACCTATAAGTAAAAGATTTGTTCCAAGGAGGGTTGAAGAAAATAGAAAGGGGACAAGAAATGCAGGGAGTGAATATTTCCATGACTGCATCATAGCACCGAATGGATTACCACCTGTCACTGCTGCAGCAGCAGATGGAGAAAGCCCTACAGGAGGTGATACTTCGGAGAGCACGGCAAAGTAAAATGCCAGAAGATGTGCCACATGCATGGGAACCCCTACCTTAACCAGGGCAGGCGCTACCATAACAACGGTCATTATATATGTAGCAGTGATGGGCAGACTGAGTCCTATTATCATAGAGGCAAGAAGTGCAAGAAAAAGCGCTGCAATAGGATTACCACCACTTAGGGACATTATAAGGTTAGAAATCTTTAATCCAAGACCTGTTAAGGAAAACATCCCCACTATCATACCTGCTGCTGCAAGAAGAGCTGCCACAGGAATCATATTTTGAGCCCCTTCTATGGTAGCCTTTATTATATTTTTAGGCGTCAGCCATTCGTTCTTATCCTTACTTAGAAAACTTGTAGCTATTGTTGCCATAATCGCCCATATAGCAGCAGATTGGGGCGAACGTCCTACAACAAGCAATGCCACCAACACGGCAAGGGACACAAGGTGATACCAGTGAGCCTTCATTACCTGGGCAGCAGTCTTTCCTGTTGAATCAGGTGGTGCAAACCTGTATTTTTTTGCCTCAAGCTCTACAAGGAAAAATGTGCCCACATAATAGAGAACTGTGGGGAATATGACCATAATAACCACATCCCAGAATGAGACGTTCAAAAACTGCATGATAAGAAAGGCAGCAGCACCCATTAGCGGTGGAGAAAGCACTGCGCCTATACCACCGGCAGCAATAAGCCCTGCAGCCATATTTGGTGTATAACCTGCCTTTTTAAGGATAGGCCACATAACAGGCGACACAGACATAGTGGTTGCAACACCACTACCCTGTGGACCTCCAAGCAGGGCTGTAGTGATTACAGCACCCCTCCCGGCACTGGATGGCCCTCTTCCCATAACAGCAAGGGAAAGTTCAAGCCAGAAGTTTCCTGCCCCTGCTGCATCCATAAAGGTGCCATATACAACAAAGAGTGTAACAAAGGATACACTGACAGACAGAGGAACGCCGAAGATCCCCTCCAAGGTCATATACATGTGACCTATGATCCTGTCAAGTTCATAACCCCTGTGTGTTATTGGTCCTGGTATATAATTGCCAAGCCAGCAGTAAAGGAGTGAACCGATAAGGACAAGGGTAAAGGTAGTGCCTACAATCCTTCTTGATACCTCCACAAGCAGGACAATACACATTACACCCATAAAAAAATCCATGGATTCAGGAAGGGTAGAGCGTCTGATAAACCCATCTACATCTATCAAGGTATATACGATTGTAGCAACCCCAAGTATGGCAAAGATGATATCCAGTCCTACCACCAATTTACCCTGCCTTTTTATAAATGGATAAAGGGGAAATGCCAGCGCAAATATAAAACCCATATGAACCATCCTGAATATATAGGTCTCAATAGGCCATATGGCACCATATACCGACCAGGCTATAAAGGCAACGGAGAAAATTCCCAAAATCCAGGCAGGCACACCTTTTAGCTCTCGCATAACTATATATCTCCTCTGAAAAGAATTCTAAAATAATTAACTATCAAATGCTGAATAATACGAAAAAATTGTCTTTTGTGTCAATTATAAAAACAATAAAGATAGACCTTAGAAAAATAGCAAAGGTCTCTAAGAAATATTAAGCATAGAGCGGCAATAATCCCTGAAATTGTTTACTCCGATAAAAAATTCTCTCATCATGATAACCCAGTAATATTGACCTTTTTTTGTAAGATAAAATGTATTTCCCTGTCTTTTCAATGCCCCTGTGAGGTAAAAAAATATAATCTCTGCCAGTAGATACCTGTATATGTTCACCTTATTTTTTTCATGAAATCTTTCTATATCAATCCTTAAACCAAAGAGTTTCATAAGGAAATCATAACTCAATCTTTCTTTTATGGTGAATTCCCTTTTTGCCATCACAGGTAGGATACCTTTATTTATCTGGGATATATATAGATTGATGTCAAATGTATTGGCATAGGCGCACCCGTTCAGATAGCCTATTGAACCGCTGCCTACTCCTGCATACTCGTCGAAATTTATCACATATTCATCGATAAGGGATGTGTTTTTGGAAAAACACCATGCAGTAGAGGCAGTATATTTTTCAGAAAGCATCTCCAGTATCATAAGATACATTTTATTACCCCTTTCATAATCCACATCACCTAATTTCTTTTTCATGATAGACAAGGTAGATGCCGAGACCATGAGGGGATAATATGTTATTTGATCAACATCCAGTTCTATAAGGATATTTAGGTCTGATTCAAGGATATCCATAGTTTGATTAGGAAAATTAAATATCATGTCTACGTTGAGGGTATCAAAGTTGCCTTGGGTATACCTTAATCTCTCTTTTATCTCTGCACCGCTACCGTATTTGTGATAACGTTCGATTTTCTTTAAGAGCCCATCGTCGAAACTCTGAACGCCAACGGATAATCTATTTACCTCCATATCCTTTAGCCTTTTAATGTTAGCTGGCGTGAGATGATTGGGATTTGTTTCTACAGATATCTCTTTTAGATGGAATAAATTTCTGGCCGTATCCAGTGTTTTATGAAGTTCATCTATAAGCACAGTTGGTGTGCCTCCACCTGCATAGAGTGCTTCAAAATCGTAATTAAGGTCTTTATATATAATCATCTCCTTTCTTAAGGCATCAAAATACTGCCTTGCCAGATCCTCACTAAAGACCACCCTGTTAAAGGAACAATACGGGCATAGCTCTTCACAAAAAGGGATATGGATATACAAAAGGGTTGGTATATTGCTATCCCTGTATGGGACAGGTATCCTATCTGCAGGGGTAAATCTCAAATAATCGGAATTCTTTTTACGGGCAATATGGGTTATTATCTTTTCTATAATCATAATGAAATTAGATTTTTATAAGATATCTATTCGAGGCTCTCAAGGGCCTTTATGATGTCACTTGCCCCTTTATAGGTCTCTTTCTTGTCTCCTCTAAAGATTACACATGACGGTGTTGCATTTATATTATCCTCTTTGTTTAAGTATCTCTCAAAGGTTTCGTAAACATGTTTTGGATCAAAGGGTTTGATTTTAATACCATTTTTACTGAGATACGCCTCAAGGTTAGAGGGCTCTGTTATCTTCTCCCTGGCGGCATTGAAAAGAATAGTCCTTGTCTTAAAGGCATATTCAAGGGTCTTTTTTTCATTAAGGGCGTATAGAAAATTCCTTACATATAAGGAGGAATGTTTACTGAAAGGCACATCTATGAAGGTAATGTTTATTAAATTCTTCTTTACAAGTCTCTCCACTATCCCTTCTAACCTTGGCTCTAAATAACTGCACGGGCCGCAGAAATAATCTGCATATAATCTCACTGTTATTTTTCCTTCTCCAAAGGTTGTAAGAAGGCTGTTATTAACCTCTCCAGTGGAATGGTCAGGTATACTCACAAGACAAAAAATCGTAAGAAAGATGGATATAATGGCCATTCGGGATAATAAAACACGTCTACCTTTCTCGTTCATGATGAATTTTATATTATGATATAGCCTTTTTTGTAAAGAAAAATGTATAATTTTAAGCCATGAATATAGAGGTGAGGGTCATAACAAATGCAAAAAAGAGGGAGATTAAAAAAGAAGATGACCATTTTAAGGTAAAGCTTGTCTCCGCACCTATTGAAGGCAAGGCAAATAAAGAACTCATAGAATTTTTATCAGAGTCCTTTGGTATCAAGAGGTCTGAGGTAAAGATCATAAAGGGCGAGAAGGATAAGACAAAGATTATCTCTCTGCCGGACATTAAGATATAAACAGACTTTCAAGATTAAATGAGTTTATTGCGTTTATGGCCATTGGGTGCATTGACTTGTTGGCCGATTCGATCAATCATGACAGGTTGTAAATAATACAGCGGAGCCCAATCCAATATGCTTTTAAGCCATGTTATCCCTGATGAAAAATTAGAAAAAACAGCATAAATGCAGAAAAAAGTCATAAAAGATATAGAGTATAAAAGGATTAAAGGCGATGACTGCCTCGCACCTATCATTATAAAGATGCTGGCGCCCTGACAGCACAGTCTTCACTGTTGGTGCAAACCAGATAAAATTATTTCCTTTTAAAATTGGGGCAAAAAGTTTATACTGCCAAAATGTTTTTCTTAAAGGATTATGGGAAGATAAAAAACAGATATAACCATATAGAAACAGGAAATGCCTCACCTCAGATTTCTTTAAGGGTGTGGAGAAGCCCAGGCTGGAGGGATTTTTTTCTGGGCGTTCCCTCTTTCTGTTGGAGGTTTTTTTCTCTTTTTTGGTGTTGTTGCGCTGAGCAACCCAAGGGATGCAAAGATGGCGCCTCTTTTATTTCTCGTTGCAATCCTCTTTTTATTTATGCTTTTCCCTCTCAGAATGATTGGAAAGAGCGAATTCAGGCTTGGCTTTGACCTGAAAACTAATACGCTGTGGGTATTTAGAAAAGGCAGAGGACTTGTAAGCGTTGAACCCGATGCCCATAAGATTACAGGTTTTTCCTTTATTGACAAAAAGGGCTTTACCCTCAACACTATATGATATGTTAATCCGACAATGACTTTTTTGTGGCGCAAAAAAGAGTGGCTGCTTATGGTTAACCGTATAGGTTCTGATTTTCCGTTCGGAGTGGGGGGTTCGGGGCTGGCACAAAAAAAGGAGGCACAGGAGGTTGTTGAAAAGGCTAATCTGCTTTTAAAGTCCATCATCAAAGATCTAAATAGAAAAATAAGGAAGGGATTATGAAAAGAATAATACTTTTTTTGTTTCTTGCAATATTATTTCCTGTCAGTGTTTTTTGTCAGGGATCGCCTTTTGTCCCCAATGACCCATATTATTTTTACAACAACACTGAAAGGCCTTCTTTCCCTGGTCAGTGGCACCTAAAAAATAGTGCGCCCACAGATGGAATCCTGTATACCATCCCTGATGGGTCAGACAGTAAAATACTTATGAAAAATGCAGGTGTAGATGCAAACCTAACAGGCGCATGGAATCTCGGATATACAGGCAAGGGGATCTTTATTGCCATTGTTGATGATGGCGTTCAGGGGGACCACCCTGATATAAAGGATAATTATAATGCAAGCTTGAGCCGCAATTTTAGTTCTAACCCAACCATTGCAAATATGGCGCAAGGACCTATCGACAATGGCGATAACCACGGGACAGCAGTAGCTGGTGTTGCTGGCGCAAGGGGAGGAAACGGCATAGGTGGCACAGGCGCTGCACCTTATGCAACTATAGTTGGATTAAACCCCTGTCGATCCAATGAGACCTCCCTTGTTAACATCAGGTCGTTATATGTCAACGCATACTACTGGAAGAGTGGTATCAATACATCTACAGGAAAGATAACAGCAAGCCCGCAGTTTCAGATTATGAACCATAGCTACGGTCAGCAGAGCCCGTGGCAACAAAATGACGACCTACATGGTGCGGACATTACAAAGGCAATAAATCTGACAGCATCCAACAATATCATTCATGTATGGGCAGCAGGGAATGAAAGGAATAAGGATAATGAGGACACCAACAAGGACGAGACACTTGTAAACAGCAATGTGATAACTGTCGCTGCCCTCGGAAGCGATGGGAAGTTTTCAAACTACAGTAATTATGGGGCAAACGTATTTGTTACAGCGCCTTCAAGCAGGACCGACTTAACAGGTTTCGGGATAACAACAACAGACAGAACAGGGGCTGATCTTGGCTATAACCGTTACTCAACTCAAAATCCAAAGGGTGATTGGACAGACCTCTTTCCTGATTATGCATATACAAGCACATTCGGTGGGACATCATCCGCTGCACCACTCGTATCAGGCATACTTGCACTTGGCAGAGAGGCGAACAAGCTTATGGATGTCCGTATGGCAAAACATGTGCTTGCAAGGACAAGCACAAAGGTGGATGAGAATGATACAAGTTCAACAGGTGGATGGCTTAAAAATGGGGCAGGATACTGGTTCAACCCAAACTATGGTTTTGGCGTTATAAATGCTGGCAAATTCGTTGAGACAGTAAAAAAGGTGGGGTATGTGACAGACCAGACCTATTATACATCAGGCACAGTCACTGTAAAAGAGGCAATAAAAAAGCTAAACGCAGACGGGACTGGCGGCACAAGCAAGCAGATAACATTTACTGAAGATGAGATAAAGGCTTACAAACAGCCCCTTGAGGGCGTTGAGGTAAACCTCAATTTTACCCACTCGAACAGAGGCAACCTTACAGCAAGTATTTTATCCCCCTCTACCATGAAGAGCCGGCTTTTTAATTCTACAACACATCTTCCAGCAACAGAACAGGACAATGTAAGCGTCACAAACTTTGGGTGGACATTCTTAAGCAATGCATTCTGGGGAGAAGATCCTGTTGGGACATGGACTATAACTATGGGCGATGTGGTCAATGATTCTGTTGGAACATGGAACAGCTATAAGCTGACACTGCTTATGGGTGATATAGTTTTTAATACAGGAGGAATAACCACACAGACCAAAGACATTAAGGCGAAGTCTCTTGCAATAAAAAATGTAGACGAACTATTTATTAATCCTACAGGGATGACAATAGAGGTAAATGAAAAGACACAGGTTTCAAGCGGTGAACTTGTTATAAACGGACGGCTGAAGATGGTAAGGGCTTTTGATAATGAAGACTCTGAAGACGGTTTCTTTGTTTTGGACGGCGGCATACTAAGCGGCGATGGCATAATAGATGCCCCTTATGGTTTTTATCACTTCTCAGGGACACTCAAGCCTGGCAACTCAATAGGCACATTAACAATCAACGGCGATTATTACCAGGATTCACAGGCAAAACTCCTTATCGAGGTTGCATCTCCTGCAAGCAATGACCTTCTTGCAATAAACGGTGTCGCAGAGATAGAAGGCATCCTCCAGACATCATGGGTTGGTGGGGTAATCCCATCAGTAGGGACCCGCTTTGGGACAATCCTTACAGCAACATCAGGGATTACAGGAAAATTCTCAAAATTATTAACAAACCTCACTCCAACGGTTATATTCAAGCCTAAATACGATATTGCGAACCAGATATACCTGATGGTGGAGCGCGATTACATTAATGAAAACATTACCCCGTTCTTAAATGCAAATCAGAAGGCAATAGGCTCTATGCTGAACTCTGTTGGCAACACAGCAATAGGGGACCTAAATACTGTCCTTAGTGCAATAGACTCTCTTACTTCATATAACCAGACAGCCTCAGCGCTGGAACAACTTATGCCTATAAACGGCAATGCCCCTACTAATGTTGCTATAAACAGTGCAAATTTTCAATCAGGCAATATATCAAGCCGCCTGGGCGAGCTAAGGAGCGGTGCCTATGGGTTCAGCGTTAATGGTTATTCCTTTATGCCTTATATGGTTGCTTCTTCCGGCAGGGAATTAACAGGCATTATTCCTGAAAAATATGATGGCAAATGGGGATTTTTTGTCAGAGGAAGCACAGTGCTGGGAGATAAGGGGAGATCCTCTGACGAAATAGGTTATAAATTTACAACTACAGGTATAACAATAGGGACAGACTACCGATTCACAAAAAACTTTATTGCTGGTGTTATGGCAGGTTTTTACAATTCAAGGACAGATATAAGCGATGCAGGCAGCAAGGTCAAGCTTGACGGATTTACCCTGGGTCTATATGAGTCATACTATACAGGGGGTTTTTACTCAGACGGTTTCCTCAACTATTCTTATAACAGGTATGACAATACAAGAAGGATGGTATTCCCTGGCATAGACAGGACAGCGTCATCAAAACCAAACGGCAATCAGATTGCCGCATATGCAGGAGCAGGATATGACTTCAAAAAGGGCAACCTTGCCTTTGGCCCAACGCTTTCCCTGCAGTATGTCTATCTAAATATTAACGGCTATTCAGAATCGAATGCAGGGGCCCTGAATCTTAATGTAGACAGGCAGACAGGGGATTCGCTACAGAGCAGTATCGGCGGAAGGATGACATATAAATGGCAGACAAAGAAGGCAGAATATTTCCCGAGTATCTGGACATCATACAGCCATGAATTTTTAAACAACAGCAAGACAATGAATGTATCTCTTGCGCAAGGGAGTTCCGTGGTAGGGATAGAGACAGCCTCACCTAACAGAAACTTTGTATCCATTGGTGCTGGTATCACTGCTATATTCAAAAACAGCGCGCAGATATTCTGTAACTACAACTTTCAGGCAGGTAATAGCAAATATACTGCCCAGACTATAAATGCTGGATTAAGGCTGAAGTTCTGATTATAGATTAAATCCTTATTCGGGTTATGGAAGATGCTATATGGATAAAACCTGATAACGAGCCTTATAAGATACAATAAGCAATTTTTAGGTTTCAAACTGTTACTCGAAAGCCCTGCTGTATTGCTGGCATGCGCGCAAGCCCTCATAAGTGTCCACAGCATGTTCTTTCAGGAGAAATGGATCAAGGCACACATCTCCATATTGAACACATGCTCCATAGTGCCAAATATCAATCCTAAAGCATCTCTTCTGTGTGTTTGAAAGCCTGATGCGCTGGCTTCTTTTTCTGACACCCAAGCTCCTCCTACAGCGTTGGTCTAAGCGCCTATCACCCCATTTATATTTCTTCTGTATTGAAAAAACAAATTGGATTTATGGGTATTGTCAAAATTTTTTGGCTTCAAATGGTTGATTTGAAAACCAATTATTTTTGCAGAGAATTTTTATAATTTAGGGGTTTGATATATTAAAGTTTCTGTAATTTTATACCACAAGGACAAAAGATGTGCCCTTCTGTATATGCACGGCCTATCCACAGGAAGGTAAAAAACAGTATCAAAGGTGGTATTATTCCATGGTAATATATCAAGGATAAGAAAAAGGCATCGAGATATAGGGATGTAACATAAAGATATGATGGAATAAATCATTGAAATTAAACCTTCTCAACAACAAATAACCATGAATAACCACGAATTACCATGAATATCCATTATAGGCCATGTATAACCCGATCAAATCTTACGTATTACCTTTTACCTTACAAATTATGTTATTTTTAATTCAGCATACAAAACTCAGCACTTAACACTGCTTATGGTCTCTATTCTATCCTGTTTGCCCCTTTTGGTATCTGGCTTTCCTCAATATATGCGTAACCTTTTAATTCCATACATTCTTTAAGTCTCTTGCTTACAATCTCCTCTTTTCCTGCCTTTCCCATATCAGCGCTGTATTTAGCTGCTGCTGACTCACATTCATATTTGTCCTTTTTTATAGTCTGTAGATCCTTAGTTGGGTGAAACCAATACATTTTACCTGCCCCACATCCTGAAAGTGCAGGCACAATCATTATTAAAAGCATAAAAACAAATCCTAAAGACTTCAATAACCCTTTCATTTAAAAACACCTCCTTATTTATTTTTATTTTATTTGTTTTTAGTAAACTTTATACAAATATTTTAGCAATAAAACCAGAAAAAAGATGTCTTAATAAAAGACGTTACTGATTTATAAAAAAGACCTCAACTTATCTATCTTTTCCTTTTTGAAAACACCTCTATGGCTGATTTTCCATCAAGGGGGCACTTATTCTCGCATATACCGCAACCTATGCAGAGTTCCTCCACGATATACGGTTTTTTTAGCCTTACCAACCTTCCTTTATAGTCCTTCTCTGTCTCTTCCTGGAATCTTATGGCCTTTTCAGGGATTGGGCAATGTTCTTCGCATACTATACAGTTGATCTTCTTTGCATAAGGTAGACAGTGATTTTTATCTATTATAGCAAGCCCTATAATACTGTTTTTTTTCAATTGAAGAGGTAAATTAGGAATGGCACCTGTAGGGCATACCTGTCCGCACAGATTACAGTTATATTCACAGTAACCCAGCCTGGGAATAACAACAGGAGTAAAAAGACCATATACGCCGTTCTGAAAGCCTAAAGGGTATAGGGCATTTTTTAGACACACCTTCATACACTCACCACATCGAACACATCTTTTTAAAAAATCCTCTTCACCTTTTACGCCCGGTGGTCTTATGAGCCTCTCTTTATTCTTCGGTATTGTAAAAGCAAATATCTTAGACAAAGCAAAGCCTGAAATGATACCTGTTAAAAATATCCTTCTTTCAAATATAGGCAAAGGTTCTTGTTTTTGGCTTGTCTTTATGCCTTTGTCTTTTAATGAAAACCTTATCCTGTTAAGCTGACATTTAAGGCGACAATCCATGCAGAGGATACAATCCTGTTTTTGTAACACATCTTTATCAAATCCAGTAGGGCAAACATTTTTGCAGTTACCGCAGTCATTACACAGCCTACCCGGTATCCTCCTGAATATGGAAAACCTTCCTAAAATACCCAAGAGTGTGCCTAAAGGACAGAGGTTTCTGCACCAATTCCTTGTCTCGTATCTCTCAAGGATTATTATAAAAAAAAGAAACCCCAGAGAAATAAAGGCAAGGGGATAGAATGTCTCTCTGAAGGGAAGGACATAACTACTTAAAAACCTGTAGAAAAAATCCAGATAATCCCTCTTGTCACCTAAAATACCATATAGCCCTGACCAACCAAACTTGATGGTCCAGCCAAATAAAGGGTAGAAAAAAAATGTAAGCGCCCTCACAAGGATTGCAATAGGGTCAAATATGCCTGTTATATTTATATTAAAGAGCGCACATGTAAGGAGTGTCAAAAGTATGTAATATTTGAGTTTTGTCTTGAGGAATCTTAGAGGTGCTGACTTCTTTATCTTTGATGTGAAAAAATCAATGATTGTCCCCAGGGGACATATCCAGCCGCAAAAAAATCTGCCCAAAAGGGCAGTAAAGACCATCATTAAAACACCTGGGATGAGTATAAAGATAAATGTCTTTGCCGAAAGGATATAGCTCAACACCACAAGGGGATTTGCCCTGAAAAAGCTATTTATGGCAATAGATATCTCATCCTTACCCCTATATTCTGTCATAATGAAGAGTGTGGCAAAAATTATAAGAAATACTATCTGGGATATGCGAGAAGGGGTAATCTTCAATATCTACACTATCTCAAAAATTCTTTGAGGTTTTTTATACTCTCTATGGCATGCGCCTCACTGTGAAATTCTGATGTAAACCTTATTCTATCTGTATGTAGAATAAATGCCTTGAGCTCTCTAAAAGGAAATGTCCCTGCACCCAGAGGGAGATGGTCATCTGCCCTGCCATTATTATCGTGGATATGTATCTCCCTTATCCATTTCTTTAATGGAACAAGCCATTCTTCCAAGGGAAGCTTAGAAAATAGATTGAAATGACCTGTGTCAAAACAGAAATAGAGATTTTTATCCTTAAAATAACCAAAGAGCTCCAAAAAGGTTGATGGTGTCTCCTCAAAGATGTTCTCCAGTATAATTTCCATGTCCCTGCCTGCCTCAGAGAGCACCTCACTCCAGGTCTCAATGCTACTAACAAGCCACAATTGTTCATTGCCATCAAAACGCCATCTATCATATCCAGGATGACATACAACCGCCTTTGCATTGAGGCTATGTGCTACCTCCACTGCCTTCTTTATCTTATCTATGGTTACCCTTTTTACTGCCCTGTCATAACCACCTGGACTCAAATCCATATAAGGTCCATGGACAGTGCATTCAATCCCCATATCCAGGAGGGCCTTGCCAAGATTTTTTACATCATCCATGCTTATGTCCTCCAGCAGGTTATTATCTGTATAGATTTCTGCTCCTACCTCAAGCTCTATTATCCTCTTTAAGTTTTTAGAGACCATCCTATATGGAACGTTTATGAATACATCCATTTCACATCCTCTCGAAGATAAAATTTACAGTGTTATAAGAAATAAATCAAGCTGTTCAAGGAAAATTATTCCCCTACATCAAGGTTTTCCAGTCTCCAGAGAAGGGTCTGACTATCATATGTCAACTCATAGAGCGCACACCCATCAGTGATGGCAAAATGATATATATCCTTTTTACCCTCTCTTGAACGCCATGTATAGGTTATCTCGGATACCTTAATGAGCCTATCTGACCACCTGAACTTAACAGGCTTTATCTTATAGGCAGGATCGAATGTGGCAACAACCTTTACAAACTGTCCTACACGCATGGCTAAATCCTGTTTCTTATAAGTCCTATAACCTTTCCTCCAATAAATACACTATCAAGGGGATAAGAAACAGGGGACATGCTTTCATTCTCAGGTTTCAGGATGACCATCCCTTCCTTGAAAATTACCCTTTTTACTGTAGCTTCGTCGCCTATGAGTACCACTCCTATATCTCCACTTTCAAGGGTATCCTGTTTTTTCACAATTACAATATCACCGTCCAATATGCCTGCGTCCTTCATGCTGTCACCTATTATTTTCAGGGCAAATGTATCACCATGGGGAAAGAGTTCAGGGTCAACAGCAATGTGCATATCAATATCCTCTATGGCAAGGACTGGTTCTCCTGCCCTGACCCTGCCTACCACAGGGATGAGTCTTTCAGGTCTTTTTTTAAAACCAACTATCTCTATACCCCTTGACTTGGACGGTTTAATGCGGACAAACCCCTTTTTTTCAAGTGACTGGAGGTGCTGCCTTGCTGCAGGCCAGAGGATGTTAAAGTGATATCCTATCTCCCTTATGGTAGGCGGATAACCGTATGTTCCCAGATAGTCCTTGAGGAATTCAAGGATAAGCCCTTGCATCCGTGTTAAGCCTTTCATATATACATTTGTATATCATAATTTAGATTCTGTCAACAAAAAAATTATTGGGTGTAGGTGTATAAAACAGTGGCTGGTGGCTCATAGCTGGTGAAAAAACCATGTTAAATGAAAAAATTCATATTCCTACGGGCAAGAAGAGCTCTGCCTCGCAAGATGCTTTATGTGCCACCTTAGAAAGCAGTTTTGTTTTTGAGTGTTTAGTCATAAAAGAGAAAACTTGAACCTCGACGGATTGTTCACGTTTCGCTTTTCACGTCTCACGTTTTACATTTCCCCCTTTTCCCACTTTAATAGAACAGCTATATATCAAATAAAGGTGAGACCAAAGGATTTTTTAATGTCTTTGTATGATAGGTAATATCTGAAAGATTTTATGATAGGACAATTTCTAAGGTTTCTTTAAGCTTTTATAATCTTTATTTTATTGAGATTCATCTCACCAAGGCCTCTTTTATAGGCCGTTACTGTAGTGGATATGTCTTCTGGTTTGAGATTAAACAAGGTTGTTGCATAGGCATCTGCTGCTACTATATCTCTCGATGCTATGACCTTATTAAGAATCTTCACATCCTTTAAGCTTCCACCCTGTGGACCATGTCTTGTAAGGATTCTCGTGGCATCTATGATGACAAGATGGCTTTTAACAAATAGGTTCAGATCTGCCAGGGCCTCCTCTATCTCCCTATGGATATAGCCCCTGTTTCCTCCCATAATACCCATCAAATTCTTCAAACCTAATGTAAGTCCTGTTAAACCATGATGTTTTGCAATAGGGCAATTTATAAATACATTTGCCTTAAGGGCATCATCATAGAGTTCCCAGTTCTTAAGAAATACACCATTTATCTTTACATCCCTGAATCGATCGTTTTCTGTATACCTCAGATCAACACCTTTTATACCTTTAAGTGCCTCGGCAATACCGCTATTCTCATAACACCTTCTGGGGTCATTGCATGTGTTATCAAATACCTTTACGATCCTTGCCCCTGCCTTTAGACACTCTTCTACTATTGCCCTTACTACTACAGGATGGGTATTGGCAGCATATTCTGGTCTTCTGTCCCAGCCTATATTAGGTTTTACAACTACCACATCACCCTTTTTTACAAACTTATTCATACCACCTAAGGCATTAATGACAGCCCTTGTGATATCTCCGTAATCTTTCCCCTCTGATACTGCCACTGCCGATGGTTCACTGGCAAAGACAAGGGAAGGCATCTTACTTAATATGGCAGTAGATAAAATAAGCTTTAAAAAATCTCTCCTATGCATTACATTAAGTGTAATGCTTATATTAAATTTGTCAACATTGAAAATAAAGGCAATTAAAAAAAGGTGGTTTTGTGGATAACCCTTCTTACCTTACAAGACGTGATTTTATAAGATTTATAAGTGTCCTGGGCTCTTCTATTATTATCCCCAATACCACTGTTAGCGCCAAGGAGGTGGAGAAGATTCTGGACAACGATGATAAAAAGGGATTTTATGTGAGGTTTATAAACCCCATCAAGCCACTGAACCATAAGACATGGAGGCTTGAAGTAGGAGGATTATGTGAAAATCCCACCAGCTTTGATTTGAAAGACCTCAAAAGGCTCAAAAAGACCACCCAGACATCAAGGCTCAAGTGTGTAGAATCATGGTCAAGCAAGGCTAAATGGGGTGGCTTCAGGCCAGCAGAGCTTTTCAAGGTCGTTAAACCTAAAAAAGAGGCAAAATACCTTTACATATATTCTGCAGATCAATATTATGAATTCATACCCATAGAAGACCTCCTACATCCTCGCAACATCTTCGTCTATGAGATGAATGATAGCCCATTACCTGATGAACATGGAGCACCGCTGAGGCTTATAATCCCTCCAAAATATGGTTATAAGAGCATTAAAACCATCTTGAAAATACAATTCGTAGAAAAAAAAGGAGAGGGATACTGGGCAAAATGGGGTTATTCCAATGAGGCTACCATACAACCAGGTCTCGACTTTGCCCTTGATCTGGATAGGTTCATAAAGGTTGATAAACCTGGTGAACTTCCATATTAAGACCTTTAAAAAAGGTCCATCATTCTAAACCTCATCCATTAAAACCTTCTGGATAAATTTTTAGATGTTAATAAATTAGATTCCCTTGCCATAATTACAATTAGCATATAGAATATAATAATCAACTTAGGCTATCTTATATAAATTATTAATGGAGGTGACAAAATGGAAGGCAAAAGGATTTCATATCATGAATCGGTTCTTAAGATGCATGAGAGGATTAAGAAGGATAATATGGATAACATCTGGGATAGATATGAGGCCCAGGGCATAGGTGGAAACCCTGACCAGAGATGTCCTTTCTGTCAGGGAGGTGTTCGCTGCGACCTCTGTTCTAATGGTCCATGCAGAGCAGATGTGGCAAAAAACAAAAAAGGTGTATGCGGTATAACAGGCGATGGTATGGCAATGAGGATGATGCTTCTCAGAAATATTTTAGGTGCATCCACATATCACTATCACACAGAACAGACCATAAAGACACTAAGGGCTGTGGCAGAAGGACGATCCCCTTATAAAATAAAAGACTTTGATAAACTCATGGGGTTGGCAATCCGTTTTAACATACCGGATTTTCTTCCAGAGGATGAGATAATACTTGCCCTCTGCAACCATTTTGAGGCAGACTTTAACAGAAAATACGATGAACCAAGCCATATTGTCCTCACCTTTGCACCAAAAGAAAGGATAGCAAGATGGAAATCTCTGGGCATATTCCCTGGAGGTATATACGGAGAGATGATGCTTGCTACAAGCTCATGCCTAACCAATGTGGATGGTTATTATAAGAGCCTTGCCTTAAAGGCATTAAGGTTATCTATTGCCATGGCATATGAGAGCCAGCTTATAAATGAATACTGTCAGGATATACTCTTTGGGACACCTAAACCTCATCAAATAAGATGTAACCTTGGTGTCCTTGACCCCGATTATGTAAATGTTTTGCCTAATGGACATGAGCCCTTTCTCGGTTTTGCCATGGTTGAACTGGCAAGGAAAAATGAATGGCAGGAAAAGGCAAAGGCAGCAGGTGCAAAAGGTTTAAGGATTATAGCCAGCATAGAGACAGGACAGGAGATGATCCAGCGCTGGGAGACCGACGATGTATTCTTTGGATTTACAGGAAACTGGCTTATGCAGGAAGCAGTTCTCGCCAGTGGTTGTGTTGATCTCTTTGCCTGCGATATGAATTGTTCCATGCCCATAGACCCCATCTACGCAGAAAGATATAAATTTAGGCTAATCCCTGTAAGTCAGCTTGTTGCGTTTGAAGGTATAAATGAAAGGATAGATTATATCCCCGAGGAGGCAGAAAAGCAGGCTACCCAACTTATTGAAATGGCCATAGAGAATTTTAAAGAAAGAAGACGACTTATAGAACCTGTTACAGGTTTACCCATCTCTGAGGCACTGGTAGGGTTCTCCACAGAGAGCATCTTTAGCATCCTGGGAGGCACCATTGAACCCCTTTTAAAGGCAATAACAGGAGGTAGCATAAGGGGTATTGCAGGACTCGTTTCATGCACAACCTTGAGGGACTCAGGTCAAGACTGCCATACAATAGCCATAGCAAAAGAACTGATAAAGAGAGATGTCCTCATCCTATCCATGGGCTGTGGAAATGCAGCACTTCAGGTGGCAGGTCTATGTAATTTAGAGGCAAAGGAGTTTGCAGGTAATGGCTTAAGGGCAGTATGCGAAATCCTTAAGATACCTCCTGTTTTGAGTTACGGAACATGCACAGATACCGGGAGACTTGCCGATCTATTGGCTGCATTGGCAACACATCTGGGTGATATACCTGTCAGCGAACTACCTGTTGCTGCTGTTGCACCTGAATATATGGAACAAAAGGCAACTATCGATGCCATATTTGCCCTTGCCTTTGGTCTCTATACATATGTAAACCCTGTTCCCACTGTTACAGGGGCACCCAATCTTGTTAAACTCTTAACCGAAGACATAGAAGGGGTAACAGGAGGCAAGCTCAGTGTAGAGAGAGACACCATAAAGGCTGTAGATAATATTATGGCACATATAGAGTTAAAAAGAAAAAATCTTGGGATATAAAAATTGCCTATAGTCGATAAATTTTAGTGGATGGTAATTATTAGGGGGTGAAAGCATATAAGATTAAAAAGGGGGGTTAATAATTATGAAAGACAAAGGGGAGGAGAATAAATGTATCCATTGGGCATGGATTATCCTTGGTGTATGCTTTATTGACCTCTATATAAATTACGGCATAAGACTGGGCTATAGCGTCCTTTTACCTGAAATGATTAGGACCATGGGATTCACAAGAAGACAGGGTGGGGACATATTCAATGCATATTTTATCGTTTATATCATCTTTTCATTATTTACAGGCTATCTTACTGATCGTCTCGGTGCAAGGAAGGTAATATCTATTTTCTGCATAATACTGGGTATTGGAACAATCCTTATGGGGACTGCACAGAGTTTCTGGCAGGCATGCATCTTCTACGGGATAGTAGGTATGGGTGGGGCTGCCATGTGGACACCCATTATCACCCTTGTTCAGAGATGGTTCGATGTGAGAAAGAAAGGTATGGCACTGGGTATTCTCTCTACAGGTTTTGGATTAGGTTTTGCTACCATGGGCAGATTTTATCCCATGATAGTTGCATGGAAGGACTGGAGATATTGCTGGTATATCCTCGGTATGGCAGCGCTTTCCATGGTAGTTATAAATGCCATACTTTTAAGAAGCAAGCCTGAAGATAAAGACCTTATGCCCTGGGGAACAAAGATGAATGATTTGAGTCAGAAACAAGCGGCTCATCCATCAATGCATCAAAAGATAAGATTTTCAGAGATCCTAAGTATTCCAAATTTCTGGTTTATAGGATTTTCATACCTACTTATTGCTGCATCTCTGTATCTACTTTTAACATTTATGGTGGATTATGCAAGATATGAATTAAATATACCATATGCAAAAGCATCACTTCTGGCAACCATACACGGGATAGGACAGATTGTAGGTGTCCTTACAATACCCATGGCATCTGACTATATAGGAAGGCGTATGACCCTCATACTATCCAATGCTTGCATAGGTCTTTGTGTTTTAAGTGTAATCCTTGCGGGCTATAATATCCTGTGGCTTTATACAAGCATAGGTTTCCTCGGTGCATTCTTTGGAGCCACATTTCCTATGTATGGTGCAGCAGGGGGTGATTATTTTAAAAAGGAGATGATGGGCACGGTAATAGGTGCATTGACCATCTTCTACGGAACAGGGGCAATACTTGCCAACAGGATGGGCGGTCACATAAGGGATATAACAGGTTCTTTCTTCATACCCTTTATCATTGCCTTTTTATCTGCCCTTCTGGCATCCCTACTAATGATATTTGTTAAAAGGAAATCTTCCTGAATATGGACATAAAAAATATGCTAAGTTGCAGTTGAATCTAAAATGTGTATGTATAAATAGAAGTTACACCCTTGTTTTAATTGCAGTGCCGATTAAGCATGTTTTTTATTTTCCCTCAGGATCGAACCTGGCAAGACTCATAATATTCTTATAGAGAAGAAGTTCTTTATCCTCATGGGATATGGGGAGAGACAGAACCTTTGCCAATTCACTTTTCATATAGCCAAAGGGCACATCAGAGCCGAATAGGACCCTGTGGGGGCCTATGGTCTCAACGAATCTCAATATATCTACCTGTGAACCGAGGGCTGTATCAAAATAGATGTTTTCTTTATCCTTAAATGTTCTTAAAAATGACATGGGATTTCCACCTAAAAGTCCAAGGTGTGGTATTATGATTTTTAAACCTTCGGCCATCTCTACAAACCTTTCTGTAAAACTTAGTTCCTCTTCGAATATAACAGGTTTATCTGTCTCTTTTATCTTTTCGATCAATCCAGGAAGGGCCTTGTCCTCAAGAACCTTATAATTCGATGCAGCATCCTGCCAGCCCCTCATCCAGTGCCATTTACCGCCATAGTATTCATCGGGAATAGGTTCAAATCCTTCTCTGTCATAATCTTCCCTTATGTAATGATACGGTATGAAATCCTTAATCCTTTTTGTCTCATCCAGGAGACGCACATTTATCTCGTTACTGTCTATGGCAGTAGAAGGAAAGGGTATTATAAAGACATGGGTAACCCCGGATACCTTCTGCTGGCTTTGAAGTTCCTTTGTGGTGACATCTACGCCCAGGGTTAAAGATGGACCCCAATGGGAATGGCTATCTATTATATATTTGAATTCCATGGTTGCATTTTCATTACCACAAGTGATATATGTTTGTAAATGAACTTTCATTTATTTTGAGGCAAAACATGGCTGATTTAAAAACACCTTTTCTTACCATAGATATAATTATCCGATATCAAGACGGAATCGTCCTTATAGAGAGAAAAAATTATCCATATGGATGGGCACTGCCCGGTGGTTTTGTGGATATAGGAGAATCCTTAGAGGATGCAGCAGTCCGTGAGGCAAAAGAGGAAACATCCCTCGATGTAACATTGATTGAACAGTTCTACGCATATTCAAAACCTGATAGAGATCCCCGTTTTCATACTGTTTCTGTGGTCTTTATAGGAGATGGTAAGGGTGTGCTAAAAGGAATGGATGATGCAAAAAAGGCTCAGGTCTTCAAAGAAGATAATCTCCCTGAGCTGATTGCCTTTGACCATAGAACTATAATAAATGATTATCTTAATTACATCAAGACCGGTAAAAGACCTATAATAAAAATGTGAGTTCAGACCTTTACACATCAATTGTTTTTAGGGCCCTCATTAGCAGTTTTTTACAAATATCAAAAACTCATATTTAAAAAGGTCTTCCACAAAATAGCAGATTGTCTCTGCCACATCATCATCCCTTCCCTGGGTTACAAGGATTTTTTTTATACTTTCATCAAATCTAATGGGGATAAAATCAGCAAAACAACCCCTTATCATCTTATAGCCAAATGCCTCCCCTACTTTCTTTAAATGAGAAAATTTGATGGTATATTCATCATGACCTTTTAGAGATATCCTTTCAGGGTTTCCTGTAGAGTTAATATTTATAAAAGGTTTTAAAAGATCCGGTGGGGATGCCTCACAACTATGTTCACCTGCATATATATAAGGGATACCTGCCATACAGAGTTTTTCTATTCCCTCTAAGGCTCCCATATTAAAATTGAATGTATATCCTTCAGAAGGCAACAGGTTATATTTATCAAACATCTCTTTTATCTTTCTAAGGCATGGGTCTATTATATCCAATGGGGATAATTTCAAAAAATCCTTTTTTAAATCAACAACAGTGGGGAAATCCCCAAGGTTCTCATTCATTATGGCAAGGTGGAAACCTTCTAAAAAACCTTCTTCTATTTGGAGAAAATCTTTTTCTATATAAGTAAGTTTATAATCCTTTAGGGTTTCTTTTTGCCTTTTTAGGAGAAACGGTGATATATCTACCATGGTAATTTTTAGAGTATTATCCATATGGAGAAAGTCCTTCATAAGGTAACCGTATCCCCCACCTATCTCTATGACTTTATTTATCTTATCCATGGGTATATATCTTCTAAGAAATTCGTATAAGAGCCTGCCAAAGGATTTATTGTCTTTTAAAATACTTCTTAAGACTGTATTCTCAGGGTAAAGGCTATTGCATACAGTGAGTTCCCAGCCCAAGGTGTTTAATCCTTCTTGATGATATCTATGGGTTGTATTTATATTAAAATCCATAAAAAATAAGGGCTATTTTTATTTCTTTAAGACATCCTTATAGTATTTTTCTTTGCAATCAGGACAAAGGCTATGACTGAATACTGCCTCAGAGTGTTCTGTAATAAACTTTTCAAGTTGATCCCAGTATCCCTGGTCATCCCTGATCTTTTTACAATGCATACATATAGGTATTATACCTGATAAGGTCTTTATCTTTCCTTGAGCCTCTTCAAGCATCTTGTTTTTTTCTAAGAGCTGTTTTACATATAACATTCTTTTTTTGTAATAGAAAATCATCAGAGCAATAAAAAGCAGGGCAGCAAATATAATACCGGCAAAGATGTATTTAATCATTCTATCTCTTTCAGCCTTGAACGTCTGCGCCTTTAATTTATCTGTAACGTCAAAAATTACAGAAAACAGAAATTTTTTATTTTTTATTATAATAGGATACGAATAGACTTCCACGTCTCTTATATCGCCGTTGGATAATCGATGTCGGAAATTAAAGAAATTCTTTTTCTCCTTACTTGCCTTTTCCATTTCACTTTTTACTTCCTCTTCTGTAAGTGTATTTATTTCCTGAATCTTTTTGCCTATTAAATTCTGGTATCCATAATACAACTTTGCTTGTTCATTGGCATCAAGTATTGTTCCTGTTACAGGATCTATAATCAACATTATAGTTCCATGATTTCTGAAAAATTCATATGAAAAAAATCTGTTTGATTTAAATATATTTTCCCATTCACTCAAAATTTGATCTGACGTCTTATTTATAATAATCGAACCCTTAGGTAACTGAGATAGGTTTATACCATGTTTTTTTAATGCCTCACCATTGAAGATATATCTATTGGGGCTATCCATAAGCACAGGGATCTTTTTTGGCTTTGTTCCTTTTATTATTCTAATTGCCATCTTTGCTGCTTCCTCACCTTGCGTATAGGCATAAACAACCTTTCCACCTACAACACAATGTTTTATTTGTATATCATTTGTGCCGTATATTTTTGCCTTTGTGCTACTACAAAAGGTTTTTATTACATCATCCATAGCATATACTTTTCCTTTAGGGGATCTCAGATATGACAGAAATATTATAATATCATCCTTTTCAAATGCATTTAGTCTTTTCTGTATCTCCTCCAATTCAAGTCCATTTAAATACACCACATTTAAATTATGCTTAATACCTTTCATATCTCTTTTAAACTGATATAGGTTAATCTTTTCAGATAATCTTTCTCCAGCAATAACCCCTATATTTTTTGCATTTATCGATTGACTTATGGCAAGCTCTATGGTCTCTTTTATGGATTTTTTTTCATTTACACCGGTAATATCTTTTATATCCTTTATCCTGTTTTTATCAAGGTCATTGACGCCACAAAAAACAATTGGTATATCTTTAAATATTCCATCTCTCCTCTTTAAAACAAAATCAAAGGCATTATCATCGGCTACAATTATAACATGAGGTCTTTTGTCCCCGTCCATATATTTAATCTTATAGAGCCTCTCCATGGCATCAAGATATCCATCGGTAGATATATTTCTTATTAAATCCATATATTCTGTAAATACCTCTATTCTCTTGTAGGACTTAAGGGTATCTATAATCCCGGCCTGTATGCCATTTGTCCATTCAAAATCCCCATGGTATGAGTGGATAATCAATACCTCTTTTGTATCTTCTGAGTGTAAGGATGTAGGTGATAAAAATGGCAATAATATGAGTATAAATAAAAATGGGTATATTTTTAAAAAATCAGGCAATATAATTTTATTCATAAGAACATAATGTAAGGAAGATACTATCTTAAGTCAATGAAATTTTATTTTTGATGAGCTAATATGCCTTTAAGGAATCATACATACCTAAAACACCGAAGATGATAAACACCATTGCAGCAAACCATTTTATTCCCTTTTCAGGGATCCTTTTTCCCAGGGCTATACCAAAGATGATACCTATGGCATCGGCAATAAGCATACCTGATGTTGTCCCAAGCCATATTCCAAATATATTCTCATATTTTGTGGCAAGGGCAATTGTGGCAAGTTGAGTCTTGTCACCCATCTCGGCTATAAAAAAGGCGATAGCCACTGTCCAAAAAGGACTGAAATTAAACCTTTTATCCTCATTTTCAAGCCTGTCTCCTCTTAATGTCCAGAGACCAAAAACAATAAAGGAACCTGAGGCAATCATCTTTATATAAAACACCGGAAGCATCTTTGTTATAAAACTTCCTACCATGACAGCCAATAGGTGGTTTAAAAGCGTTGCAATAAAAACACCCCACATGACTATCTGCCACCTATAACGTGTGGCAAATGCCATGGCAAGAAGCTGGGTCTTGTCCCCCATCTCAGCAAGGACAACAAATATTAATGATGAAAAGTAAGCAACCATAATAATAAAAAACCCCCATGGATTACCATGGGGGTTTGATTTCAATTATTTATATCTTACTGTCTACCTGCTACGATGATGTCGACTACTGCTGGATCTGCAAGTGTTGTTGTATCGCCGAGCTGGTCTATCTCACCGGAGGCAACCTTCCTCAGGATCCTTCTCATGATCTTACCTGAACGTGTCTTAGGAAGACCAGGGACAAACTGGATCTTGCCAGGTGATGCAATAGGGCCGATTTCCTTTCTTACGTGGGCAACAAGCTCTTTCTTAAGCTGGTCGCTTGGCTCAAACCCTGTCTTAAGGATAATGTATGCATAGAGGTCTTCACCTTTAACTTCATGAGGGAATCCAACGACTGCTGATTCTGCCACTGCCGGGTAGGAGTTAAGGGCTGCTTCAACCTCTGCTGTTCCCATCCTATGACCTGATACATTGACAACGTCGTCGATACGACCCATGAGTCTGAAATAACCGTCTTCATTTCTTATGGCGCCGTCGCCTGAGAAGTAGAAACCAGGCTGCTGGACAAAATATGTGGTATAGAATCTCTCTGGATCGCCAAAAACGCCCCTCATCATACCCGGCCATGAACGCTCTATACAGAGTTCACCCTGTTCATTTACAGGTGCATCCACTGCAGGCTCGTTTGCCGAAGACCTTGGCTGGAGTGTCCTTGCCTTTACTCCAAAGAATGGAAGAGTTGCAAATCCTGGTATTGTTGGCCATGCGCCTGGAAGAGGCGTGAGAAGGATTCCGCCTGTCTCTGTCTGCCACCATGTATCAACAATTGGGCATCTCTCGCCGCCTATATGTTTGTGGTACCACAGCCATGCCTCTGGGTTGATGGGCTCACCCACTGAACCAAGAAGTCTCAATGAAGAGAGATCTCTATTTGCAGGCCACTGATCCCCTTCCTTCATAAGTGCACGAATAGCTGTTGGTGCGGTGTAGAATATGCTGACCTTAAATTTCTCCACAATCTGCCAGAACCTGTCGGGATTCGGGAATGTGGGGACTGATTCAAAAACTATTGATGTAGCACCGTTGCAAAGTGGACCATAAACTATGTATGAATGACCTGTAACCCATCCGATATCTGCGGTGCAGAAGAAGATATCCTTGTCTTTATAGTCAAAGATATATTTAAAGGTTGCATATACATAGACCATATAACCGCCTGTTGTATGTAGCACGCCTTTTGGCTTGCCTGTTGAACCTGATGTATAGAGTATGAAAAGTGGATCCTCTGCATCCATCCACACAGGAGGACATACATCGCTGATATCTGATGCTGCAAGCTCATCCTCAAACCAGGTATCCCTTCCTTCTTTCATGGGGACATCAAAGTTGGCCAACCTCTTTACAACTACAACCTTATCTACTATATGGCCTTCTTTTGCACAGAGATCAACGGCCGTATCGGCATTTGCCTTAGAGCTTACTGTCTTACCGGAACGCCAGTAACCGTTAGCTGTTACCAATATCTTTGCCCCTGCATCGAGGATCCTGTCACGAAGTGCCTCAGCAGAGAAACCGCCGAAAACGATTGTATGGATTGCGCCTATTCTTGCACATGCCAGCATAACTACAGGAAGCTGCCATATCATAGGAAGGTATATGGCAACCCTGTCACCTTTGCGAACGCCTTTTTTCTTTAAAACATTGGCAAACTTGGAGACGAGCTTTAACATCTCTTTGTAGGTAAGCTTTACAACATCATCCTCTGGCTCGCCCTGGAAAAGGATGGCAACCTTATCGCCTCTTCCTTTCTTAATCTGAAAATCAAGGCAGTTGTATGATAAATTTGTCTTACCGCCTATAAACCACTCGATCTCACCCTTTGCAAAGTCTTCCCTGTTTACCTTAACCCACTTCTTATACCAGTATAATTCTGATGCAATATCTGCCCAGAATATTTCTGGATCCTCTACTGACTGTTTCCACATCTTCTCGTATTCTTCGCGGCTACTTACATATGCCTGCTCTACGAAATCCTCTGGTGGATAAAATTTGTTGTTTTCTTCCCTAATCTTTCCCATAAGGAACCTCCTGATTTAATATAATTGATTGTGATGCTTTTTAATTTTCATGAATAAACGCTCTATTCTAAACATAGAAAAGCGAGTTGTCAATAAAATTTTGTTAATATTTTCACAATTTATATAATTTAAAAACAAAGACCTTAAAAGCCTGACTTAAAAAAATTTTCAAAAAAGCTTGATGATTGGACATGAATAAATTAATATATTTAAAAAATTCTCAATAAAAAAGGAGTATAATAATGGCAGATATGACAACTAAAGACCCTATAGAGCTGTTGTTGGAAGGTAACAAAAGATATGTAGAAGGTAAATCTATCCATCCAAATCAGGGTTCATCAAAAAGAACAGAGCTCTCTTCAGGTCAAAAACCCTTTGCAGTAATTCTTGGGTGTTCTGATTCCCGTGTCCCTCCTGAGATATTATTCGATCAGGGCATAGGCGATTTGTTTGTTATAAGGGTTGCAGGAAACATTGTAGATGACGTGGTATTAGGTAGCATCGAATATGCTGTAGAACATCTCGGAACAAAACTCGTGGTGATTTTAGGTCATTCAAAATGCGGTGCAGTAAAGGCTACTGTAAAAGGCGGTGAGGCTCATGGCCACATATGGAGCATCGCCAATATTATCATGCCTGCTGTGGAGAAGGCAAGGGGTCAGCAGGGTGATATTGTTGAAAACGCTATTAAAAATAATATGGAAATGACAATAGAGAAAATAAAATCATCAGAGCCAATACTGACAAAAGCAGTAAAAGAAGGAAGAGTTAAGGTAATAGGTGCATACTATGATATAGAAAGCGGCGTTGTTGAGTTTGGTTCTTAAAAAATTTTCTTAAATGAGCATAGAAAAAATGGGCACCTTAAAATTTCATGCTTGGCAGATAGAATTGACAACAAGGTGCCCCCTGCGATGCACCATGTGTATAAAGGATACATATAGAGACTGGCATCGCAAGGATATGGAGATAGCCGATTTCCTAAAGATTGTTCCATATCTTAGATATGTCCACAATGTTATCCTGGAAGGATGGGGTGAGTCACTAATGCATCCCCACCTGATAGACATCATAGGTTTAGCAAAAAAGCAGGGATGTGATGTAGGCTTTGTAACAAGTGGTTTTAACTTTGATGAACCATTTTTAGATAAAATCCTATCGGCAGGGATAGATTTTATGGGCTTTTCTTTCTCCGGTGCCACTCCAGAAACACATAATGCCATCAGAATAAACTCTGATTTTAATGAACTTACAATGACCTTAAAGACCCTTTTAAGAAGAAATCTTAAAAAACCAAGGATTCATATTGTATATCTTATCCTTAAAAAAAACATCCATGAGATGCCAAACATTGTAGAACTCGCTGGAGAGATAGGGGTAAAAGAACTGATTTTTATACATATCACCCATATTTCTAATTTATGGCAGGACAATGAGAAGGCATTCAGCTGTATCAAAGACGAAAAAAGGTCATATGAGGAAATAATAAATAAAACATTAAAGACAGCAAAAAAATATAAGATAAAAATAGATATGCCAAGCTTTATAGCATCAGATGTGGCAGTATGTTCTGAAAACCCTCTTGACAATCTCTATATCTCTGTAGAAGGTGAGGTATCTCCATGCGTATATCTCTATCCACCTATCCCTGATGGATTTATAAGGATATTCTGCGGCAAAGAGTATAAAACCAATAAAGTAAGTTTTGGGAATATCTTCCATGAAGATATAGAAACCATTTGGAAAAAAAAGGAGTATGTAGATTTCAGGAAGAGATTCTATGAGAGAAAAGATATGATGAAAAAGCTATTCAATTTGCTTTTAGAGCCAAAAAAATTACCTAATATGACCTTACCTGAACCTCCTGACCCATGTAAAACATGCCATAAAATAATGGGTGTCTAACCTGCTATAAATTCAAGAGGGGTTTAACCACTTAAAGAAGCTAAACCCCTTTCATTATTACTAAAACTTAGGCACAGGGAAAAGAACCCCACCGAAAATAAGCCATGCCAATAAAAGTGTCCAAAGTATATTGAATCCTTGTGCAATAAGAAATGCCGCTGCCGGTTTACCACCACCCATAGATACAAGCTCCTTAAACTGGGTATCAAGACCGATACAGAGAAATGCCAAAGTAAACCACCAGCCCCTGAGACCTGATGTTATGCCTATTACGGCCTTTGCTTGCACCTCTGGCATCATAAAGGAAAATACCAGAGATGCAATGATAAAACCCACAACGAATTTGGGAAATCTAAACCATATCTCCATAAGGCTCGGTTTTTCCCCTGTTGCCTGCCCTTTAAAAGTAAACCATACAGCAAGCAAGAACGCCACAAATCCTATCAATACATTCTGTGCCATCTTAACGACCACAGCCACAGCCATAGCTGCCTCGCCTGCTATGGCACCTGCTGCAACCACTGCCCCTGTGGTATCGATAGTCCCTCCTATCCATGCACCTGCTACTTCAGGAGACATACCAACTGCCTTTGCAAAAAGGGGCTGTAATATGAGCATAGGTATTGCACAAAGCAAAACCAGGGATATGGTATGACTTACCTTTTTCTGGTCGCCCTTTACTGCACCGCCTGCTGCGATGGCAGCAGACACGCCGCATATGGACACTGCTGTTCCCAGGATGGAGGCGAATTCATCATCAAGACCTAATTTTTTTGCCACCCAAAAACATACATAAAACACAGCAAATATAACAATAATTGACTGAATCATACCGTATGCCCCAACCTTGGCTATGGTGGTAAAAAGCACCTCTGCTCCCAGAAGTACCAGTCCAATCTTAATAAAATATTCTGTCTTTACAGCGGTTTTAAACCAATCAGGGACACCTATGGTATTACTCACAAGTAGTCCAAAGAGCAGTGCCCAAAACACTACCTCAAGACCATAATAAGATATGGTTGTATTACCTGCTACAAAAAAGGACACTGCCGAGAGGATAAATACTATGGGAAATCCAATGGTGAATTTACCGATAGACATGCCCATAAAGGCCATACCTATTGCACCCAGTATCCAAAAACCTATTAGAAGATAAAGCGCCTGGAGTAAATTAGCACCTGAAAATACCTTCCCTATGGTGGAGGTGGCATCTCGCTTCAGGTCTTTAGCAAGTTTGTCTGTTTTTTTGCCTATACCCTTATCCTTAGCATCCTTTACAGCCTTTTCCAATTTGCCTGCAGCATCTCCGATTGCCTTCCTGTCTTTCCCGTCCAGGGCAGTCTTCAAGGTAATTAACTGAGATTGGATTGCCGTATCACCTTTAGATTCAGCATCCTTTGCTAATGCTTCTACCTTCTTTGCGTATTCATTAATCTTTTCATTAAAAGCACCATCGGTCATCCATCTCCAGGAAGGAAGTTTGAATGTGGCACCGGCAAGAAAGATTATTAGGATCAAAAAACCAATCCAAACAGACATCCAGTCATCTTTTTTCCACAAGGTAGTCCAGTCAATAGGCTTTTTTTCTTCCATAAAAACCCCCTTTTTTATTTTTTATTTAAAAGCCTCATGCTGAATTATAGTCTTTTTCTTTATTATATTATGAATCAAAACTTGTCAACCCTAATTTTTAATATGGTTTCCTAAATTTTATGTATAAAGAATAATTTGATTTGCTGAATAAAAAAGGGGGCGTGTATGCCCCCTTGTAGGTTTTTAAACTTATTATCTGCTATTTATTTCTGTTTTGCTATGTAATCCCTGCAGAATTTAACAATCTCGTCTCCAGGGATTCCTTTTGCCTTTGCATCTTTTGCATATTCATCAAGAAGAGGCTGAACAGCCTTTGCCCAGCGGGCATCTTCCTGAGGAGTAAGGGTTATGATCTTGTTGCCCTTTGACTGGAGAAAGCTATAGCCCTCTTTGTCTATATCATCCCAGAGCTTAGCCTGTTTCTGTGTATATGCTGCACTTACATCCTCAAAGACCTTCTGGACATCCTTAGGAAGGGAATCCCATTTCTTCTTGTTCATAACTACAAACATGGCGGTTGTATAGGCAGAACCAAAATTCTTTACTGTATAGGATACAACCTCACCCCATTTCCATCCCTGGAGTGCCTCTGCCGGAGCCATTGCGCCTTCTGCAACACCTGTTCTTAAAGCATCGTATGTCTCACCCATGGCTGTGCCAACAGGTGCACCACCGAGTGCTGTTACAACCTTTGATGCAAGGCCTGTTGCCCTTATCTTTCTACCTTTTAGATCCTCAAGCTTTGATACAGAAAATTTGGTATGGAGTATGCCGGGCCCATGGGCATGGAGTATAAGAACCTTCACATCTGCCAATTCTTTTGGCCGAAATTTCTTATATACTTCATTAACCAGATTTGTGGCAATGACACCGCTCTTATAACCAAAGGGAAGGTCAACAGCCTCCATTACAGGGAATTTCCCTCTTGTGTAAGCAAAACAACTATAGCCGATATCAGATATACCCTTTACAACACCATCATAAATCTGAGCAGCAGGTGTGAGGGTTCCGCCAGGATAGTATTTGATCTTTACCTTGCCGCCTGTCTTCGTCTCAATCTCCTTTATCCACTCCTCCATAATCTTGCTGTTTTTGTGGGCTGCTGGGAAAAAGTTGGAGAAGGTCAACTCAACAGCCTTCTGGGCTCCTGCAATACCTGGTATGGATATAAAACAAGCGGAGACAAAAAAGACGAATAAAAAAATCTTTACCAAAAAACCTTTTTTCATAACCACATCCCTCCTGTTTGTTTTTATCAATTTATATTAAATCACATACCATTTGTCAATCCCTTTTTCAAGATAATCTAAAAAGTTCAATGTTTCTGACTGTATATGCTTAAAAACAATTTTATTTTATGTGAATATTTTCATATATTCATCATGGTGAATCCTTTCAAAAATAAAAAGCCCCATGCATAGGGACATGGGGCCAATAAATCTTAGATTAGATTATCTTTATTGAACTGCCATACCAAAGAGTTTAGGTAAAAATAGTGTCAATTCAGGAAATGCAATAAATACTATAGAAGCCACGACAAGGCATCCCAGAAATACCCATATACCCGAAAATACAGTATTCAAAGGTATCTTTGATATGCCTGCCACCACATAGCTGTTTACACCTACAGGCGGAGTGATGACCCCCATCATTGTTATAAGGACTATAATAACACCGAACCAAACAGGATTGAATCCAAGCTGGAGTATCACAGGATAGAATATGGGCACGGTCAAAACAATGAGCGCTAAGGCATCTATAACGCAACCACCTATAAGGTATATAAAAATTATCATTGCCATGATTAATATAGGATGGATTCCAAGGCCACCTACCCATGATGCAACGCTAAAAGGTATCCTTGAAAGTGCTATAAAGTGTCCGAATATAGTGGCACCTGCCACAATAACCATTATCATACAAGATGATACAAGAGTATCAAGGATAGATTTATAAAATGACTTCCATGTGATTGTTCTGGTAATCAAGACAACAAGAAGGGTTGCAAATGCACCTACTGCACCGCCCTCTGTGGGTGTAAAAAAGCCTTTCATGATACCGCCCATGAGGATGACGAATATTATAATGATCTCAATGCCACCTTGTAAGGATTTTATCCTCTCCTTCCATGTGGACTTCTCTCCCTTTGGCCCTAATGTTGGGTCTTTTTTACACCATAAATAGATTGCTCCCATAAAAAGCAAACATATTAAAATACCTGGCAAGATACCGCTCATAAATAGTGTCCCTATGGATACCTGCGTAAATATTCCGTAGACAATAAAGATAACACTGGGCGGAATCATAATCCCTATACCGCCTGAGGCAGAGATAACACCACCTATGAGCTTGTCGCTGTAATTGTATCTACGCATCTCAGGGACAGAAACACTTGCAAATGTGGCTGCTGTAGCAGTAGTTGAACCACATATGGCACCGAAAAATGTGCAGGCAACGCTCGTTGCCATGGCAAGCCCGCCGGGTATATGCCCGAAAAATTTATAGGACATGTCGTATAGCTTTTTACCTATACCGGAATTGGCTGCAATCTGACCCATAAGGATAAACAAAGGGACAACCGTCAGACTGTAAGTGGTGAATACATCATAGACATCCTTGGCAAGTAAGTTGCATGCAGCAGAAAAAGAGGAAAGGTATGTAAAACCAATGAAACCTGTTATTGCCATGGCAAAGCCTATCTCAAGGCCTACTGCCAGGAGGAAAAACATAAAAAGAAATCCTATTACACCTACCAATTCTGCACTCATTTCATTTCCTCCTTTATAGCCAGTATTGTATCTGCAATGAGCGTTATAACCTGAAAGAAAAGGCACACGCCTATGCCATATGCAATGGGATAGAATGGCAACTGAAGGGTTGCCGATACCTCCCCAGATGTCCTCAAGTCATTAGCCATGACAATCATTTCATAGCCCATAAAGGCAAATAAAAAAAGACCCATAACCCTTGTAAGCACAAGCCAGAACTTTTTTGCCTTTGGTTTAAACTTCATTGTGAAAAAATCTACTGTAATGTGGCCTCTCAAAGATGTAGTATAGGGGATACTAAACCCAAGAACAACTGCTGCTGAAAGCCCTACAAGCTCATATGTTCCTACAATGGGTCTTTTAAACATCCTGAGTATGGTATCTGCCACCGTAATCAACATCATAAACACCACGGCACATCCACCTATGATGAACAGGATACGGTTGAATTTTTTTATCAGTTCAGAAAAAGCCATTAGGACACCTCCTTAATATCCTATTTTATTTCGCCAGCTCGGGTCAAAGTTCTTATCAAAGAAGTCTTCTAACTTTGAAAGGAGCCTCTTCCATCCAGTGGAAAAATCATATTGGAGAATATCCTCAAGAAAAGGGACTATCTCTCCGAGCTTGTCTTTAGGCAGATATCCATGAGCCTTCATCTGATAAGACTTCTGTAATGCATCGGCATTGAGTGCCTGGGCAGTGAGCATGACAACCTTTAGCCCTTTTTTGACGCTAAAATCAAGAAGGTCAAAACCCCTTACACCCATGATGTCCAGTATTACAATATCATAGTGGTTCTTCTCCAGTTTTCCCATAGCCTCATCATATGTCACTGCCTTATCAAAGACACAACTGGGACAGGTGTCTTTTATTTCCTCCTCAAGGACTACAAGGACATCAGGTTCATCGTCTACTGCCAAGATCTTCTTGCCTTCTAGTAAACTTTTATTCATGACCCTCACCTCTTTTTATTAAATTATCACTTTTAAACCTATTTTTTTTTAAATGTCAAGCAAAAGGTATAACAATAAAACAAAAATGACCAATTTTTTACGCCTTTTATTTTTGTTCACTGTTGCGAACAAAAAATGTAACCTTGTTGTTTACAATTATGATGATGACTGTATATTTGTTCATAAAATCTTTAAAATACTTCATCTCTTGCTCATGGGCACACATCATTAAGGTTTATTGCGTTTGTTAGATTTATGGCGTTAATAGCGTCTGTTTAGTCTATTTGATCTATTTCGTTTGTTTTGTTTTCAGCGTTTATTGTGTTTATAATGTTAGTAAAAGATAACTGCCAACTGATATACTGTCCACCTGAACCGTCACTGTTCACCGTCACTATCCACACTATTTTCCAATGGGCAGTATTTTGAGAAGGCCTTTTATTGCCTCTGGTTTTTGTATAGGCTCATAACAGGTAGCACCGAAACACGGGACGACCTTATCTCCATCATCTTCGTATCTTATGACCTTATAAGGATAGAATAGTGAATATACCTCATCCTTCAATTCTTTTGAAACACCTCTCTGGATGGTAAGCTCAAGCATATAAAAATAGAAATTAATGACATTATAGAAATATCCTGCATGGACACCCATATCTTGAACCTGAACCGAAAATGTCCTTATGGCATTCTCTCCATAGCCCTTATAAGCCTTATCTTTTAGTATTGCCGATAGTTTAATAAGGATAATGATAGCCAAAGAATTTGCAGAAGGATGTGGCCCATCATCTATAGCCTTAATCTTTATACCTATCACGTCGTCCTCAGAATCGATGAAACCACCTGTTTCTTTATCCCAAAGTCTCTCAATGCAGGTATCCATAATGTCTTTAGCCTTACAAATATAATTATTCTCACCTGTTATCTCATAGGCTGTTACAAGGGCATCGGCAAGATATATATAATCATCGAGCATTGCCTTAACACCAGGTGAATGGAAAAGTATATCATCTTTTATGTTCTCACTTAATATCCTGTCTATGGTCATAAGGCCAAGTCTCTTTATATCTTCATAATTGAAGGTCATATATGCTTTTAAAAAGATGGAGGCAGCCATGCTGTTTAAAGATGTATATAATGTTTTGTCAATAAAGGGTTTTTGTCTTTTCTGCCTTTCTTTGAGGAGTTTTTTCTTTCCTCTTTCTATCAAATCCTTGAAGGTTTGGACAGGCATACTTATCTTTCTTGCAAGGTCCTCAATAGATTCTTCTATATATAAGACCATCCTCTTGGGATTATGGGGCAATATTCCCCCATCATGGAGAAAATATGCAGATAGCACCCTGAATTCATCCTCATCAAGGATACTTTTAAACTCATCCTTACTCCAAGTAAAATATCCACCTTCATCTTCAGGAGTTACATCGGCATCTTGGCTTGCATAAAAACCTCCGTCCTCATGGGAGAGTTCGTCTTTAATAAACCCCATGATACCGTAAGCCACGTCTCTCAACAGGTCTTCTTTGAATATACAAAAGGCATCTATGTAATTCTTGAGAAGCCATACATTGTCATCAAGCATCTTTTCAAAATGGGGGATAATCCAGTGGGCATCTGTAGAGTATCTATGAAAACCACCGGCAAGCTGGTCATGTATACCCCCTTTTGCCATGGAATATAAGGTCTTTTTTAAAAATACCCCTATATCTTCATCATGTTTTAAAAAATAATTACCAAGCAAAAACTCTATAGAACCGGGCATGGGAAATTTTGGGGCATAGCCAAAACCTCCCCTGTCTTCATCTATGGAATTGAGGATAGACCTTACACCATTGTTTATTATCTCAGGATTTATCTCTCCTATCACGGTGCTATCAGTCTTGAGAAATCTTACAATCTCTGTGCTATTTGCTATAACCTCATCCTTTTTTGCCTTGTATAATTCGCTTATTGCCTTAAGTAGGGTCTTAAAACCCAGCATACCGTATTGTTCGTTGAGAGGAAAATATGTGCCTCCATAAAAGGGTTTTTTGTCATGGGTAAGAAAGACACTTAATGGCCATCCACCTCCACCACCCATGGCAGCCACTGCCCTCTGGTATCGCCTGTCTATGTCAGGCCTTTCATCCCTGTCAAGCTTTATACATATAAAATTCTTATTTAGGAGCTCTGCCACCTCATCATCCTCAAAGGATTCCTTTGCCATGACATGACACCAGTGACACCATACAGCCCCTGAACTCAAAAAAACAGGTTTTCCTTCAATCCTTGCCTTTTCAAAGGCTTCATCGCACCAGGGATACCAGTTAATCTTCTGTGTTGCTGCATGTCGTAGATAAGGTGAATTTTCCTTTGACAGCCTGTTCATTTAAAAATTCCATCTTTTAATACAATATAGCCTGTCAATCCAACATCTTTCGATTCCTTTAAATTCATGTTGTTAATAGTAATAAATATAAAGGATTTGTCAAACATTTTTTCATCTTTCTTGAAATCTAAATATTTCAACATTGACACAACTTAACATAATTTGATAAAAAAAATCCTAAATGTCTTTATTTTTTAAATTAAGGTTTATCAGCACCATAATATTTATTTTCATTGCACCCTGTGTGCTATATGCTGCTGAGACAACCTTAAAAAAGGGTGATAAGATAGACCTTGATTTATGTCGCGAGATTGCCCTTAAACTTCATCCTTCTATAACAGCCTACCGTTATATAATAAAGACAAGGGAGTCGCAATTAGGCCAGGCAAAATCAGCCTATTATCCAAAGATTGATGCCTATGGGGAATTTATGAGAAACTTCAGGATAAACAATACCCAAGACCCCTATTTCAGTGCCTATACAATTACACATAATTCAAACCATGGCAAGTTGTCTTTGAACCAGAATATATATGACTTTGGTAGGATATCCAGCGATGTATATATAAAGAGGTCAAATTTAGAGTCATCCAAATCTGATCTTGATAATATAGTTATAATTGTAACAACAAACCTAAAATATGCCTACTATGGAGTGTTAAAGGCGAAGAGGGCAAGGGATATTAATATAGAGACAGTCACGCAGTATGAACAACACCTAAACAGTGCAAAGACGTTCTTTGCCGCAGGAAGAAAACCAAAATACGATGTAACAAAAGCAGAACTCGATCTGAGTAATGCAAGGCTAAATCTCATAACAGCAGAAAACAATCTAAAGATTGCATGGGTGAATCTCAATAATGCCATGGGGATAGATTCAGATGCCGAATATAACATAGAAGATAACCTCTTATATAAAAGATATGGACTATCCCTTGAAGATGCATTGAATACTGCCTATAAAGAGAGATCTGACCTCAAGTCTATTATGAGCCAGAAGTTGGCTGCTGAAAAGACTGTAGAGCTTGCAAAAAAGGAATTCATGCCCAGGATAACTGGATCTGCAGAATACAATGCCTTAGGAAGTAGATACCCCCTTGGGCAAGGTTGGGCTATGGGAATAGGGCTCACCATGAACATTTTTGATGGACTGTCTACAACAAACAAGATAGAAGAGGCAATATCTTATAAAAATAAGATAGAGGCTGATATAAGGACTCTAAAACTCCAGATAATGCTTGAAGTGCAGCAGGCATACCTGAATATTATAAAGGCACAGGAGGCAATCTCCAACACAGAGATACAGATAAAACAGGCAAAGGAGAATCTTGAGCTTGCCAATTTTAGATATGATGCAGGACTATCAGAGCCCCTGGAGGTAACAGACGCAACCGTATCATACAACAATGCCCAGCTTGCAAATATAAATGCTCTTTATGATTACAAAATCGCCCAGGTAAACCTGGAAAAGGCAATGGGGAAAAGGCAATGAGAAAAAAGATAATCATCTTTATAGTCATTATTGTTATGTGTTTTGCAGGTTACAAACTCTTTTTTAAGAAGAGACCACAAACTCCTGTTGCCCATGCTGTCCCTGTGCTTGTTGCTAAGGCAGTTCAGAAGACCATGCCTGTCCAGATAAACCAGATAGGGACCGTTGAGGCCATTAAAAGTATAATCATCTATTCAAGGGTCATGGGCCAACTGAAAAATATACATTTTCAGGAGGGTCAGGATGTAAATAGGGAGGACATGCTCTTTACAATAGACCCTAAACCCTTTGAAGACAAACTGAGGGCAGCAGAAGCAAAATACTCCCAGAGCCTTGCCCAGCTTCAGTTCAATGAGTCTCAAGCAAAGCGATATCAATTCCTTTTTGAGAAAGGAGCTGTATCCAAGGCTGATTATGAAAATCAGATTACCCTTGCAAAGACACAGGAGGCAATAGTTAAGGCAGATAAGGCAGAACTGGATAACGCAAAGACAAATCTCAGTTATTGCTTTATAAAGGCACCTGTTTCAGGGAAGACAGGTCAATATGGTGTCCGTGAAGGCACTATGGTCAAAGAAAATGATACAAAACTCACAGTCATAAACCAGATAGCGCCTGTCTATGTGCGGTTCTCTGTGGCAGAGAAAGAGTTGCCTGTTGTAAGGGAACGCTTAAACAAAGGGCATCTCAAGACACTGGTATCTGCCCCAGGCTTGAAAGAAAAGACACAGGAAGGGACACTCACCTTTATCGATAATACTGTTGACCCACAGACAGGTATGATTTTACTTAAGGCTACATTTTCCAATAAAGATAGACTCCTCTGGCCCGGGCAGTTTGTTAATGTAACACTAAAACTGTTTGATGAGCCTGACGCTATTGTTGTCCCTAATGAGGCTGTCCAGATTGCCCAGGATACTTATTATACTTTTGTAGTAAAACCTGATAATAAGGTGGAATACAGAGCCATTGCTGTTTCAAGGACAATAGGGAATGAAACAGTTATAACCAAAGGTATAAAACCTGGTGAGATCGTTGTAACCGATGGACATCTAAAACTGAGAGATGGATTTACTGTGGAGATAAGAGACTCTATCTCACCAAAGACCCTGAATAATTCCAAGATAGAACCTGTAAAGAAAAATCAGTAAAAGGTGTAAAAATAGGTGAACCTCTCAGAGATATGGATAAAAAGACCTGTAATGACCATTATTGTCATGTCAGGGATACTCTTATTCGGCATTATAAGTTATCTCAAACTCCCAATAAATAATCTACCGGCAACCGATTTCCCCACCATCCTTGTCACTGCATCTATGCCAGGGGCAAGTCCTGAGACCATGGCATCTACAGTTGCAAAACCCCTGGAAAAGCACTTCTCCACTATTGCAGGTCTTACATCCATGTCATCTCAGAGCTTTCAAGGCTATACACAGATAATTCTCCAATTTACCCTTGACAGAAACATAGATAACTGCGCCCAGGACGTAAGCTCTAAGATAAATGCTGCCCAAGGTGAACTCCCCTCCACTGAGAATATGCCCACACCGCCTACCTATGAAAAGGTAAATCCGTCGGATCAGCCTATCATGTGGATTGCCCTTACATCAGATACCATGCCCCTCAACAAACTCAATGATTATGCAGAAAATTATCTCGCCCAAAATTTTTCCACAGTAGAAGGAGTGTCGCAGGTGTCAGTATACGGTAGGAAGTTCGCGGTCCGTGTCCAGGTTAATCCAAAACTCCTTGCCGCCAGGGGCATTGGTATAAACCAGATAGAAAACGCCATAAAAAGCCAGAACGTAAATATCCCAAGCGGAACCCTTGATGGTAGTTTTCAATCCTTTACCATTGACTCTAATGGCCAGATGTTTGCTGCAGATCAATATAGGGAGATGATCGTTGCATATAATAATAACCACCCTGTAAGGATAAAAGATATAGGTGATGCCATAGATGGGGTGGAGAAGGATAAACAGTTTGCCGTCTGGTATGGTTCAAAGAAGGAGATAAAACACGCAATAGCCATGTCTATTAAGAAGCAGCCAGGAGCAAATGCCGTGAAGGTCTCTAAAGATATTAAAGATATAATACCGAGGCTTAAATCCATGACACCTGAATCTATATCGTGGCACATACTCTACGACGCCTCAGAATACATCGAAGAATCTATTATGGATGTCCAGTTTACTTTGCTTCTCACTATCTTCATAGTCCTAATTGTCATATTCCTTTTCTTAAGGTCTGTGAGGTCAACAATCATTCCAAACATAGCCATACCCCTATCAATCATTGCTACATTCTGTATAATGGATTCCCTGAATTACAGTCTGAACAACCTTTCTCTTATGGCGCTCGTCCTTGCTGTTGGTCTTGTTGTTGATGATGCCATAGTTATGCTGGAGAACACGGTCCGACGGATGGAAATGGGTGAAGACCCTATGACTGCCTCCTTGGAAGGTTCAAAGGAGATCGGTTTTACCATTATATCTATGACCCTTTCCCTTGTGGTAGTCTTTATCCCCATCCTTTTCATGCCAGGGATCATAGGAAGACTGTTCCGTGAGTTTGCAGTAAGCATAGCCGTTGCTATAATGCTATCCGGTTTTGTATCTATAACCCTTACTCCGATGCTATGCAGCAGGATATTAAAGGGTTTTCATGAAAAAAAGCAAGGGAAATTCTACGAGATAACAGAGCACATAATAAACCTCGGTATAAAATATTATGACACAACATTAAGGTGGGTATTGAACCATAAGATAACGACCCTCTGCTTTACTGTTTTAATACTTATATGTACTGGTTTGCTCTTTGTAAAGATACCTAAAGGTTTTCTACCCGGTCAGGACCAGAATTTCTTCATGAGCTATCTAATGGCTGCTGACAGAACATCATATGAAGACATGGTAAAACGCACAGAGGTCATAAATAGGATCATGCAGGAAGAAGAGGATATGAGAGACTTTGTATCTGTGGCAAGCCTCGATACCTATGGAAAAGGCATCATATTTGTCAACCTGAAGAAGATCCATGAGCGCAAAAGGACGGCAGACGAGATTGTGGATGATATAAGACCGAAGCTAAATAGTGTCCCAGGGCTGATTGCCTATCCTCAAAACCCTCCTCCTATCCAGATAGGTGCAGGGTCATCCCTTGCCCAATATCAGTGCACCCTCCAGGGCTCTGATCTCAATGACCTCTATAAGTATACAGATATATTTGAGACCAAGATGAAGGCAATCCCATGGATAACCGATGTCAATACAGATGTGAAACTGAACAGCCCTAAGATATATATCCATGTAGACAGGGAGAAGGCAACTGCCCTTGGTTTAACCATGGCGCAGATTCAGAATGCCTTTTTTACCTCTTATGGTTCAAGAAAGATATCAACTATTTATGCGCCTCTTGATGAATATTATGTAATACTTGAGGTCCAGCCTGAATTTAAGAAAGACCCAAATGCACTCTCATATCTCTATGTCTCGTCAAAGGACGGAAAGCTCATCCCGTTGAATACCATTGCAACTATTAAGGAGACCACAGGACCAATGAGTGTAAACCACACAGGACAGCTCAACTCTTCCACTATTTCCTTTAATTTAAAACAGGGCTATTCCATTGGACAGGCAGTAGAAGTTGCAAAAAAGATATCAACAGAGATAAATTTACCCCAGTCTATTACATATATATTTCAGGGTTCGGCAGAGGAGTTCCAAAAATCCCTCACGAGTATGGGTTTTCTACTTATCATAACTATAGTTGTCCTATATATGATCCTTGCCATACTATATGAGAGTTTTATCCATCCCATAACAATCCTTACTGCACTACCCCTTGCAGGATTCGGTGCAATTCTCACCCTTATACTCTTCAATAAAGAGCTTGATATGTATGGAATGGTAGGTATAATACTACTTATTGGCATTGTGAAGAAGAATGGAATAATGATGGTAGATTTTGCATTGGAGGCAGAAAAGAATGAGGGTCTTGAGCCTATGGAATCCATTCATAAGGCATGCATGATAAGGTTCAGACCAATAATGATGACAACGCTGGCAGCGCTTTTTGGCTCCATGCCCATTGCCTTAGGTATAGGTGCAGGCGGTGATGCCCGTCAACCCATGGGCCTTGCTGTGGTAGGTGGGCTCCTCTTCTCGCAAATTATGACCCTCTATGTAACACCGGTATTCTATGTATATTTTGATAAACTAAATAGATGGCTTAAAAGAAAGGCTTGATAAGATTGGAAAATCTCTCCATAGGCATGTTTGATTCCGGTGTAGGGGGACTTACGGTCCTAAAGGAGTTAAAAAGACTCCTCCCCAGGGAAAACATCATATATCTCGGTGATACAGCCAGGGTTCCTTATGGAAACAGGTCACCTGAGACCATAACCAGATATGCACTTGAGAGTGCCCTTTTTCTCCTCACAAAAGGTGTAAAACTCCTTGTTATTGCATGTAATACATCCTCTGCCATTGCCATAAACATACTTGCCAGGAAACTCCCCATCCCTGTAATAGGTGTTATAGAACCAGGGGCAAGGGGTGCTGTGGCAGCAACAAAGAAAAAAAAGATAGGTGTTATAGGCACAAAGGCCACCATAATGAGCAAGGCTTATGAAAAATCCATAAAAGCCATAGACCCTGAGATAGAGGTGGTATCAAAACCATGTCCTCTTTTTGTCCCTATAGTAGAAGAAGGTCTTGAAGACGATAAGGTTGCCCATATTATGGCACACAGATATCTAAAAGACCTAAGGGAATCGGGGATAGACACATTGGTTTTAGGGTGCACCCACTATCCTGTCATGGAAGATGTAATAAAAAAGACAGTGGGTGAACATGTGCAGATTATAAACACAGGGAAGGAAACAGCAAAAGAGGTTAAAACATGTCTTGAATTGAAAAACATATTGAAAAATAAAGGGAAAGGTAAATGCCAATATTTTGTCACTGACTCACCATATATGTTCAAAGAGATTGGGGAAAGGTTCCTCAACATCCCTGTTACCCCCATAAGATATATAAAAAGCCTTGATTATAAAGACTTTATCCTCCGCTAATGGTTGTTCAGATTGCCCTTCCCTTGCCCATAGCAAAGACATTCTCATATTCGGTACCTGATAGATTACAGTCATTTATTAATATGTTCCAAAGGGTGATCGTGCCATTCCACAATAGATATACCTTTGGTTATATAGTAGATGTAAATGGTAGTTCCTATGAAGGCCTAAAAGAGATCTCTGACATATTAGATATACATCCCCTCTTAGGTAAAGACATAGAAAGGCTATGCCTTTGGGCAAGCAATTATTATCTGACACCCATCGGCTTAGTGTTTAAGTATGCGGTCCCAAAATATATAAGACCAGACAGATACCTCTTTGTTGCTTCATTAGATAGGGCACAGGATAAAAAATCGTTGAATCATTTGCAGGGCATAAAACTTGAAAAGGCATTCTCAATCATGGGAAAAGAAAATGTCTTGGAGTGTCTACAAGACGGTAGCATCACCCTGAAGGATAGATTTACCAAAAAAGAATTCATACTCTATGGGGATAATGAAGATAAAAAAGATATTAAACATGAAAAAATCCTTTTTTTGGGAGGATATAGAAGACGTATAGAATACTATTCAGAATTGATAGAGACTGGGATAAAGAAAGATAAAAACATCCTCTTGCTGATACCTGACTATGATACTACAGGCCAATTTTTTTATAACACCTTTGTTGAAAGATTCGGTGAAAGGTTTTACTGGTATGGTTCATCAATAAAGCAGGATTCAAGGATGGAGACTTATTTCAGGGCAAGAAACGAAAAGGGCGTCATTATTATGGGCAATAAAAGCTCTTTATTTCTTCCCATAAACAACCTCTCCCATATCATTATAGAGAGGCACGAGGAAGATAGCTACAGAAATGAGAACGAATTTAAGTTCAATGCTTGGGAAGTAGGGATAAAAAGGGCAGAGATAGAAGGTTGCCCTATTACCTTAGGCACTGTGGCACCGAAAACAGAGATATTCAAAAGAGTACACGAAGGAGATTTCAAGGTAATTAGGGACAAGATGCCTTCCCTTAATATATTCTCCGAGGAAAAGATAGATAAGAAGGTCTTTTTCTCCGGTTCTCTACCTCATGAGCTTATAAAGATAACAGAAGATGGAAAAAAGGAAAGAAAACATATAATTATATATACGCCGAGAAAATACTTTAGTTCTCAATTATTGTGCCTAAGCTGCAATAACCTTTTTATCTGCCCTGTATGCAGAGGAATCTTAAGCTATAAAAAAAAGGATAATAAAACAGTCTGCTCTGTCTGCCAGAGGGAATCAGAATATAAAGAGACATGTCCTCAGTGTGGAAGTAGCCTTATCAGATTTTTACAAATAGGGGCAGAATATATCAAAGAAAACCTGGAAAAAATTTTAGACGATACAGAAGTGGTCATCATTACAGGGGATAACATTAAGAAGCAGATAAAAAGACTATGGGTTAATGATGACAGACAACCGGAGATAATAGTTGGGACAAGTATATTGTCCCGTATCTATGGGCTAAGATGTCATGAACTTATATTTTTAGGACTTGAAGAGATGATAAATTTAGGGGGATACAGGGCAGAGGAGAGGTTGTTCCAAATACTCATGAATATAATAGATGCTTTGAATCCCCATAAGATATGTTTTTTCATAGACTCAAAAAAGGATTTTCATGTAAAAAGTTTTACAGACCTTAATGCCTTTTATGAGGAAGAACTCACCAAGAGAAAAAATGCAGGATTCCCACCCTACAATCGCCTATATCTTGTAGAGGTAGAGAAGGACAATCAAGATGCAGGTGAAAGGACCGTAGAGAGGATAAAAAAACAAATAAAGGAATCTGGATATACACAATATCTCATAGGTCCTCTTTTTGAAAAGAAAAAAAGATACAGATGGAGATTTATTATAAAGAATGGGCAAAAAGGTTTGGAGGAAACCCTTATCTCTCTTTACAAACTAAAAGATACCCATATAGAGGTCGATCCTACAAACATCTGATTGAAGATTCTTTAAAAGTGTCATTAAGAGAAAAAAATAAAATAAAAAAGGGGCATAATATGCCCCTTTTCTTTCTCATTTAAGCCGAAATTACTTTGCAGGTGCTGCAGGTTTCTCTGCTGGTTTTGCTTCTGCAGGTTTCTCTGCTTTCTCTTTTTTGGCTTTTTTGGGTTTCTTTGCCTTTTCTTTCTTCTCGGCAGGTGCCTTCTCAGGTGCCGGTGCTGCAGCCTTCTCAGGTGCCGGTGCTGCTGGTTTTGCCTTTTCCTGTGCAAAGGCAGGTGTCATGAAGACAATACCGATAAGAATTGCTACTACGATTGTTAGAACCTTTTTCATCTTACTACCTCCTTTTTAGTTTTAATGTTACCTTTATATATGCATTTACCATGCCATAAACATATGTGATTAAAAATATTGATTTTTCTCATTTAATAGAGAGGTGAAATAAGAAAAAAATTCGTAATCTAACGAATCATTCCATCATCTATTCGTGAAATCAAAAAGTTCACCCTTTTCCTTCATCTTTTTTATCTTAAACCATAATTTATCATAGGACATATTAAGGAGTCTTGCAGCCACAGAGACCTTACCCTCTGCCTTTAGGTATGCCTTTTTAATCAGTTCTTTCTCAATGGTCTCAAAGTCAATACCCTCATCAGGTATATTTATCTGTTCGGGGATGTTTTTTAAAGTGTCTTGATTCACCTCTTCCGGTATATGCTCCACATCTATGACATCTCCCTCACACATTATAAATGCACGCTCTATAATAGACTCGAGTTGCCTTACATTTCCTGGCCAGGAATATCCCATAAGCAGCTTTAGCGCCTCATTGGATACGGTTTTTTTTACACCATGGACTTCATTTATCCTCTTTAAAAAATGTTCAATGAGCAAAGGTATGTCTGTAGCCCTTTCTCTTAAAGGTGGAATAGAGAATGCAATCACATTTAGCCTGTAATATAGGTCCTCCCTGAAGTTACCCTTTTTGATCTCCTCATCAAGCCTTTTATTGGTGGCTGCAATAATGCGCACATCAAGCCTTATAGTCTCCTTGCCACCAAGCCTCCTGATCTCCTTTTCCTGGATTGCCCTGAGTAATTTTGCCTGTGTTCCAAGGGTCAAATCCCCTATCTCATCAAGAAACAAGGTGCTTCCGTTTGCCTGCTCAAATAGCCCTGTATGCCTTGTAAGGGCACCTGTAAATGCACCTTTTTCATAACCAAACAGTTCGCTTTCCAAAAGGGTTTCAGGTATGGCAGCGCAGTTTATGGCAAAGAAGGGTTTATTCTTCCTTGGGCTGTTATAATGAATGCTCTTTGCGAAAAGTTCCTTTCCTGTGCCACTTTCACCATATATAATTACTGTAGAATTTGTGGGTGCCACCCTCCTGACTACCTTGAATAGGTCCTCCATCCTTTTATGGACACCTATTATATTGTCCAGATGGAATCTATCAAAGAGCTGGTCTTTGAGCATAATATTATCTTTTAGGAGTTTAACCTGATTCATGGCGTTTTTGATTACTATAAGGAGTTGATCTTTCTCAAAGGGTTTTTCAAGATAATAGAATGCACCCATCTTCGTTGCCTCTACCGCTGAAGGTATTGAGCCAAAGGCTGTAATTATGACCACTTGACAGGGGGTGTTTTGATTTTTCACCTCCTTAAGGATATATGTCCCATCTAAATCTGGAAGGCGAAGGTCTGTAAGGACAACATCGAAGGAATTGGCCTTTAATATCTCCAAGGCCTTTTTCCCTGTGCCTGCGTCTTCCACATAAAAGCCTTCTTTGGCTAATATGGTTTTAATGATCTCTCGCTGGTTTTTATCATCTTCAACAAGCAGTATATTTCCTAAATTGTTCATCATCATATGGAATCCTTATTGCAATGGTGGTGCCTTTATTTAATTCACTATCTATAAAAATACTTCCTCCATGTTCCTCAACAAACCTTTTTGTTATGGTGAGACCCAAACCTATACCGAACTTTTTTGTAGAAAAATATGGTTCAAAAATCCTATCTATCTCTGATTTCGATATTCCTTCCCCTGTATCCATTACCTTAATATAATTAAATGACCCATCTTTGCCGTATTCTATGGTTATAGTCCCTTTTTCCTCTGTTATTGCCTGAATGGCATTTACTATAAGGTTTATAATACAGAGCCTTATATATTCCCTGTCGCAGTAAATATATTCATTTTCATCTTTGCTTACAACATTTATAAAGATTCCGCTTCTTATTTTATCTTTAAGTATTTCAATGGTTTCTGAGATTATGGACTCAAGAGATGCCCATTCCTTATGGAGTTTTATGGGCTTTCCCAGGAGGAGGAAATTATGGATAAGTTCGTTCACCCTGAATATTTCTTTTGTGATATTATCAAGGAGCTTGATAAGGTCGTTTCTATCCTCTAACTGCAATTCAGATATGCGCTCTTTTATGTGGCCTATGGAAAGAGTGAGAAAATTTAGGGGGTTACGGATCTCATGGGCTATACCGGATGAAAGTTGTCCGATAATAGATAACTGTTCAGATTTCTTGAGCTTTTCCTGCAACTCTTCCCTTTCTGCCAGTTTATCTACCATCTCATTGTAGCTTTCGATTAGGGTTCCTATTTCATCTTTCCTGTTCTTGCTTCTTATCTTTACAAGCTCACCTTTGGCTATCTTCTTACTGGCTTCGGCAACCTTTTTTATGGGCTCTGTGTATTTTTCTGCAATCAAGAGGCTCAGGACAATACCTATGCTGAATGCGAATATCATGCTCAATATTCTCTTCATGTGATTTTTTCTCTGAAGCATCTTATAATCATCTAAGATCATATTGATATGGACGTATCCTATATTCTGACCCTTTATAGAGACAGGCATGATCAAATTATATATCTTTTGCGTCTCTTTTTTGCTCTCTTCCCCCATCCTTGCTGTGATGATGAGATCCTTTTTCCTACCGGATTTTTTCTCGCTGATCTTTTCCAGTGTCCCTATCTTTTTTGGATTAGAGCTTGCTATAACCTCTGAACTGTCGCTGATAATTGATATCTCACTTATACCTTTTTTATTCAGCATATCCACATAACTCTTGAGTCGCTCTGTAGTATTTCCTTTATAAGTTAATTCTTCTACACTTATCTGGATTGCCTTTGTTATATCGTCTATATTCTCCGTAACCTTTTCAATGACCAGGTCTTCTGTTCTTGAGTAGATTATCGTAAGAGATCCTATGGTTAAAAGAAGGAGAAAAAGAAATATGAGTAGAAGCTGGGTCTTTAAGGACAGGCTCCTGAAGATATTCTTTATTTTAAAGATAAGGTCTTTTTTAAGCATTCAAGCCTCTTTAAAATGTTGTTTATATCGATTAGAGGAAATATATCTTTTATAGGGGGTCCGCTTTTCTTTCCTGTAATGATTACTCTCAGTGCCAACATGAGTTCCTTTTTTGACAGCTTCAATCTTTCATTCAGTATTGTATATAAATCATCAAACCCTATATCAGGGTATTTTTTTATAGAATCCTCCAGTATCTCTGAGATAAATCCTATATCTTTTATTTTGGAGACAAAATCCATCGCATTATCATCAATATATGCACCATCAAAGATAGACATAAAATCCTTTAATTCTCTCAATGTCCTTATATTTTCCTTGAGGGCCTCTGCCTTTTCTCTGTATTGCTTAGGTAGCCCTGCCTCTTCTATGAGTCTTTCTGCCGTCGCCCTCTTTATATGCTCTTTATTAAGCCAGAGAAGCTTTTCAAGGTCAAAAAAAGAATCAGAGCATGAAAGAGAATGGAGTTCGAATTTGTCTATAAGCTCATCTTGAGACATGAATTCCTTTTCCATGGATCTACCTATTATACCAAGATAATTAATAAGCGCCTCTCTCATGATGCCCATAGCCCTAAAATCACTAATACTTGTAACCCCATGTCTTTTACTAAGGGGTTTTCTGTCTTCACCTACAAGAAGGGAGTGGTGGGCATATATGGGCTGGACGCCTTCAAGGGCTTGAAAGAGCATAATCTGTTTTGGCGTATTAGATATGTGGTCAGTTCCTCTTATGACATGGGTTATACCTGTGAGCATATCATCTACCGCTGCAGCAAAATTATACGATGGTATCCCATCTGATCTTAATATTATAAAGTCATCCACATGGTCATAAGGAAAGTTTATACTACCGTGTATGACATCTTGGAATGTCAGGGGTTTCATAAAGGACTTAAACCTTACAACATAGCCCCTTCCCTCCTTTATGTAGCCTTCTATTGTATCCCTTGGTAGGCCTCTGCATCTTCCATTATATCTCGGAGGCAAACCCTTCAATAAATAGGACTGCCTCATATATTCCACTTCCTCCTTGGTGCAGAAGCACCGATAGGCAAACCCATTATTTATGAGAATATCAGCATGTTTTCTATATATATCCAACCTTTCAGTCTGTCTTATAGGCCCTTCATCCCAGTCTATACCAAGCCATTTAAGGTCTTCTATTATAGACAATTCATATTCCTTGCTCGACCTCTCCACGTCTGTATCTTCAATCCTCAGGCAAAATCTCCCCTTTTCCTTTCTTGAAAAGAGATAATTTATCACTGCTGTCAATGCATTACCTATATGGAGATTTCCTGTAGGGCTTGGAGCAAATCTTACCTTAACCAAAGAAAAACCCTCGTTCTAAAAATTTTTTTGGAGATTAAAAACATTTTTGGATTGTTTTGTTTGCATTTTACCCCATCAAATTGAGTTCCCCTGTTGCCTCCTGCCATTTTTGCGGTTCTTTTTCCACCAATGCCACAGCATAAACAGCAATGCCTTCTCTTCTTCCAGTAAAACCAAGTCCTTCTGTTGTTTTGCCTTTGATGCCTATGCAATCTTTTTCTATATGGAGTATCTTTGCGAGTTGCTCTTTTATGCGATCTCTGTATGGATATACCTTTGGAGATTCCGCCACTACAATGGCATCTATATTGATAATACTATAGCCTTTATTTTTCACAAGCCCAGATACATATTCCAGTATCTTTATGCTACTTATCCCTTTTATGGTCTCATCAGTGTTAGGAAAATGGAATCCTATATCCTGCTCGGAGATGGCGCCAAGAAGGGCATCGCAGATGGCATGGATAAGGCAGTCTCCATCTGAATGACCCAGCAAACCTTTATCGCTGGGAATCTCTATGCCACCAAGAAACAGTTTCCTTCCCTTCACAAGGGCATGGACATCATAACCAATGCCTACTCTCATTGATTAAAACTGCCTTTTATCTCTGAGAGGATGCCTCGCGCCATAATAAGGTCTTCAGGTGTTGTTATCTTTATATTATAAGGGGATCCCTCTATGACCTTTACTTTTTTACCGATTGATTCAAGAAATGTGGCGTCATCGTATCCATACAGTTTCTTTGCCATACCTTCTCTGTATGCCTTTGTAATAAGGTCATATTTAAAGGTCTGAGGGGTCTGAACCTGCCATAATGAATCCCTTTCAAGGGTCTTAACAACAAAACCCTCTTTTGAAATTACCTTGATAGTATCTTTTACAGGCAGGGCAGGTATTATGGCATCGAACATCTCCATGAGGTATATACTTTTCTCAATAAAAGAGGGTGAAATAAAAGGCCTTGCACCATCATGGATGATGATAATATCGCAGGGGTTTTCAATGGCATCGAGGCCATTTTTAACTGAATCCTGTCTCAACCTGCCTCCTATTACAAGCTTTACTATCTTATTAAACCTGTATTGTTCAAGTATCTCTTCCTGTATTATGGGGAGGTCTTTTTGATTTACCACCAGATATACACCATCTACTGGCTTGCACTCCTCAAAGACCTGTAGGGTATGGACAATTATAGGTTTATTATCAAGAAGCAGAAATTGCTTGTTTGTAGGGGCTCCCATCCTCTTCCCAGCCCCTCCTGCAAGGACGATAGCTAATATTCTCATATCTTATCTTATCTGTTCTCCCATTCTGTATTCATCTATTATAACAAATTCCTTTTCAGCAAGCTCCTTAAGCTTTGCAAATATCATCCTTCCCGATGTGGTCTGCAGAACACTTGTAACAATCACATCTACACTTTTGCCAAGCATCTTCTTTGCCTCATCCACCACAACCATAGTACCATCATCAAGATAGCCTATTCCCTGTCCATACTCTTTACCTTCTTTGAGTATCTTTATGTTCATTAACTCACCTGGGAGTATGACAGGTTTTAAGGCTGTAGCAAGCTGATTCATATTTAATACTTCTATCCCTTGTAATTCCGCTACTTTATTGAGGTTATAATCGTTTGTTATAATCTTTGCGTTTAGTTTTTTTGCCAGGGCAATAAGCTTTGAATCCACATCCTTGAGCTTTGGAAAATCATAATCTACTATCTTAACCCTTACAAAATTCTGCTTCTGAAGCCTGTGTAGGACATCAAGACCCCTCCTGCCCCTGGTCCTTTTTACCGGATCCTGCTGATCTGCTATATGCTGGATTTCATAAAGGACAAACTGAGGTATAACAAATGTGCCCTGCATGAATCCTGTTTCGCATATATCTGCTATCCTACCATCTATGATCGTGCTTGTATCAACGAGTTTAGCATCCTCTGACTCCTGCATCCTGTCCAATATGGGTATCTTGGATAGATCCATAACCATACTCTTTTTTTCACCAATCCTGAACCCAAGATAGCCAACTACAAAATATATGAGGATATAGATAGGAAGAGTAATAGGTATATCCTTTACAATGGTAAGAAGAAGTCTTGATATAAAGAGATTGGCAATAAAGAGCCCAAGTATGATGCCTATGAGGCTCCCTATAATCCTTTTTAATTCTATCTCCTTTAGTTTTTCTTCACACTTTATAATGACGTAGCCAAGACCAAGGCCACCTATTGCACCGAATAGCCCAATAAAATTGTTTGCAAAAATTTCCCTGACTATAAAATAACCGGTTACAGTGGTCACCATGACCATGACAATCTGGATTATGACATCCACAAGGCTATTCCTTATAATTCTTTATAAAAATCTGCTCTATCTCTTCCTCGACTTCATTTTCATCCTTTGTGAGTGCGATAGAAAGCTCTTTTTTTATGAGATTTCTGGCAATCTCAAACATCTTTTTCTCACCAAAAGAGAGTTCCTTCCACACCTTCAAGCTATACAATTCTCTTAGGACCATGGCAACCTCGAATATGGAGCCACTTTTTATCCTCTCCATGTATTCCTTATATCGTCTGTTCCACGGTGCATTATCATGGTTTATATTTTTTTCTTTCAGTATATCGTAAACCTTTTTAACATCACATGAATCGATGACGCATCTGAGACCTGCGTTCTTGCTGCCATCTACAGGGACCATTATAGTCATATCTGTATCGAGAATCCTCATGATATAAAAAGCCTGCTTTGTGCCAGAAAACTCCTTCTCCTCTATGGATTCTATCTTGCCTACACCATGGCCAGGATAAACAGCCACTTCGCCTACCTCAAACATTATTCCTCCGATTCTTAAAAAATTCTATTTTGACTGCTAATTTTATCAATTTTTGCAAAAAATATCAATAAATAATACAGTTATTGCGTTTACAATGTTTGATGTGTTGATATAGTTTGAGAAAGACATGGGGAGTGAACATAAGACGTGAAATGCTTCTCCATCCAAAATCTAACATCTTTTATCCATAATCTATGAGCCATGAGCCCACAACGGATCTCTATCACCACCTGCACCCGCACTTTACTCCTCACGCCTTACTTCTTACTAATTTTTCAAGGTCTATATTTTAAAAAAAATATTTTCATATTTTTTATTTGAAACATCGTGGCAATTTATTTTATTTTTATGTTATGGATATAAAACATTTAGAGACATTCCTCAGGGTAGCAAGCCTTAAAAGTTTTACAAAAGCAGCGAGCGAGCTATTTCTTACCCAGCCCACCATCAGCAAACAGCTTTCAGACCTGGAAAAATCCCTTGGCGTAAAATTGATCGACAGGACAAAGAGAAGTGTGTCATTGACAAAGGCAGGGGAGATACTTTTAAAATATGCAAAGGACCTTCAATGTCTTAAGAAAGAGATTATCGATGAGATTTCTGCCTTCAAAGGATTAGAAAAAGGCTCTATAGCTATAGGGGCAAGTAATATCCCTGGTATCTATATCCTGCCACAGGTATTCAGTTTTTTTAAAAAGAAATTTACCAACATATACATAAAGCTTGTTATATCCGATTCAAAGGATATAACTGCCAGTATGTCTGAGGGTATATATGATATAGGCTTTGTAGGCACAAAGGACACCACAGCCAAACTTGAATATAGAAAATTTCTCGATGACCAGATTGTCTTCATTGCACCTCTAAACTACCCTGACACAATCCTTATCAACCATCTTTCCGAATACCCTATTATTTTAAGAGAACCAGGTTCAGGAACAAGGAATCACTTTGAAAAGACAATAAAATCAATCCATAACCCAAAAGAATCTCTATTTAAAATAGCAGCAGAGATAACAGATACCGAATCAATTAAAAATGCAGTCAAAGGTGGCTTGGGCATATCTTATATGTCAAAGATAGCAATAAAAGATGATCTTAAAAATGGGACATTGAAGGTCATTAATATAAAGGACATGCCCATGATAAAAAGGTCATTTTATATAGTAACGAGGAGAGGCAAGACCATCACGCCCCATGTTCAGGCTTTTATAGATATTGCACAACAATGGGGTAGTATTTTGGCGAATGATAGTGCATGAAATATCACTGTTATAGATAATTTTTCAATATGTTACTAACCAGCAAGAGACCTTTGCCATATTTTGCAAAGGTCTAATTAATTTAATCTTCGGAGGTAAAAAATAAATGGTTAAAACAAGGTTTGCCCCTTCCCCAACAGGAAATCTTCACATAGGCGGGGCAAGAACAGCGCTTTTCAACTATCTCTATGCAAAACACAATAACGGCATATTTGTTTTAAGAATAGAGGATACAGATTTAGAGAGATCAAAGGAGGAGTATACGCAAGATATCCTTGATGGCCTAAAGTGGCTTGGAATATTATGGGATGAAGGACCCATATTTCAGAGAGATAGGATGGAGCTATACAGAGAGCATGCATACAGGCTCCTTAAGCAAGGGCTTGCCTATAGATGTTACTGCTCTCCTGAGGTTCTCGAGGAAAAGAGAAAAAATGCCTTAAAGGAAAATAGGAAACCAAATTACGATAGAACTTGCAGGGACAAGAATCTGCCCCATTCAGATAAGCCTTATGTAATCAGGTTTAAAGCGCCTCTTAATGGACATATCTCATTTAATGATATTGTCAGGGGCAGGATAACCTTTAATTGTGAGGAACTCGATGACCTTGTTATCTTAAGGAGCGACAATACACCTACATATAATTTCACCGTGGTGGTAGATGATGCCCTCATGGGTATAACACACATAATTAGAGGCGATGACCATATCAATAACACACCAAGACAGATACTCATCTATCAGGCACTGGGTTATACACTCCCTGAATTTGCCCACGTCCCTCTTATACATGGTAAGGACAAGGCGCGTCTCAGCAAGAGACATGGTGCTACATCTCTTTTGGAATATAGAAAAGAAGGTTTTCTCCCTGATGCCCTTGTTAATTATCTTGCCCGCCTTGGTTGGGCATATGGTGACCAAGAGGTTTTCTCAAAAGAGGAATTGATAGAAAAATTCGACTTAAATCACGTGGGCAGGTCACCGGCAATCTTTGACATGGATAAGTTGAGTTGGCTTAACAGTTATTATATCAAAAAAACAGATGACATAATCCTTGCAGAAATGCTCGAGCATGTCCTTGAGATGGAAAAAATAACCATAGATAACAGAGAAAAAATTGTCCCTGTTGCCAAAAGTTTAAAAGAACGTTCAAAGACATTAAAGGAAATGGCATCCATGGCAAAGTTCTATTTTATAGATGAGGTTGAATACGAGGAAAAGGCAAAGGAAAAGTTTCTTACCCTTGAGACAAGACAAATACTTGAGATGTTTCTTAATGAATTTGAAAATCTCCACATGCCTGAAGAAGAGTCAGAAAAAAAGATTATCGAAGACATAGTAAATAAGACGAATAGAAAGGTAGTGGATGTAATACAACCAATTAGGGTTGCCCTTTCAGGCAGGACAGCAAGCCCTGGGATTTTTGAAGTTATAAATATACTGGGAAAAGAGATGGTTGTAAAAAGAATCAAGAGGGCAATAAATTCAATATCATGATAGACAAAATCTTTGAAAATAACACAATACACAGGGGAAATCTTTGAGATTAAAGAGACTGGAGCTATTCGGATTTAAATCATTCCTCAACAGGACCGTCTTCCAGTTCAATGAAGGGATCACCTCTATTGTAGGCCCAAACGGTTGTGGAAAAAGCAACATCGTGGATGCCATAATATGGGCTCTTGGCGAGAGGGGCACTAAATCTCTAAGAGTCAAGGACATGGGCGATGTGATATTTCATGGCAGTAATGGTAAAAGACCTGTAAACATCGCAGAGGTATGTATAGAACTCTCGGATAACGATAAAGATATTGCAGTAAAAAGAAGGATATATAAGGACGGCACAAACGAATATTTTATAAACAATGCTCCTGTAAGGCTCAAGGATGTCCAGGATTTTTTCCTCGGCACAGGTATAGGCCCAAATTCTTATGCAATTATAGAACAGGGGAAGATAGAATATTTTATCAATATGAAGCCCCAAGAAAGAAGGCTGATAATAGAGGAAACAAGCGGTATCACCAGGTTCGAGGAAAAAAAGCGAGAAGCCATTGTAAGGATGGAGGAGGTAAAGACAAACCTGGAAAGAATAGAGGATATTTATACTGAGGTGAGACAATCCTTTGAAAAGGCTCAAATAGAATGGGATAGATGGAAGGCATATAAAAAACTTTCTGACAGGCTCCGAGAGGTAGACAAACAAATACTCATAGATGGGTATATAAAGATCTCAAAAAAGATTGAAAAGCTACAGGAAAGGCTCAGGATATTTGATACAGAGATAGGGCAAAAAAACCAGGAAAGAGAGTCATATAGAAAAGATTTGGAGGCAAAGGAAGAGGAGTTTAACCTGACCGAAGGTGTCCTCCGTCAACTTGAAATTGATATAAAGACCAAAGAAAAGGACATGGAAAATAGACTTATGGAGATAGAATATCTCTATGAGGAGAAAAAAAGACTAAATAAAACATCAGACGAGCTATCGGCAAATATAGGTGTCTTTGAGAATAATATAGAAGAGCTAAAATCTCAAATAAAAGACCTCCAAAAGAAGGAAAAAGAAAATAGAGAACTTATAGAGATTGATGAGAAAGAGGAGAAGAATATAAGGGAATCTATAGAGGAAACAAAGAGAGAAATAGAGGAATCAGAGACACGATTAGAGGAGCAGAGGGTCATGCTTTTTGTTTCCATGAGCAGGATAACAGAGATAAAGAATCAATTATCAGAGATAGAGAGATTAAAGGCAGAAAGTCAAAAGAGGAAAGAAAAAAGAAACCAAGAAAAGAAGAGGATAGAGGAAAGATTAAGAGACTTGGAAATACAGTTTACAAATTTAAAAGAAAAAAATGACTCAGAAATAGATCAAAGAAATGAACTTTCAGCGAGGGAAAGGGTTCTAATTGCAGAAATTGAGGATATGAGAAAAACAGTTTATTCGCTAAAAGATAAGATTGATTCCCTTAATAATGAAAAAAGGGGCAAAGAATCCTTTCTTAAACAATTAACCAGTGTTATTCCATCTATTAAAGAAAAATCACCAGGCGCAAAAAGGCTGATTGACCTCATAAACATCGACGAATGGACAGAGAAGGCAGTGGAAAAATTCTTTTTTAAAGAAATGGAATACGCCGTCATAGAAAAAGAGGGCATAGAGGATATCCTTAAAATAATAAATAATTATAACGACAATTTCATATTCTTCCATGAGAGGAGTCTTTTTAGCTATACTGGCCATGGAATAGAGGGCAAGGTAGGAATCAATATAAGATGGATTGACAGCATCGAGGACACCTTAAAGAGGATAGCAGAGGGGGAAGAAGGAATATTCATAAATAATGAGATGTTAATAGATTCAAGGGGTTTTATCCTCAAGGAAAAGGAATTAAGCAAGATAGACCTACAGCAATACAGAGAGAGGAAAAAGGCGGAAAAAGATATAAAAGAGATCCAGGTAAATCTTGAAAGTTTCATGAGGAGCTTCAGCGATTACAAAATGCAGATAGAGATAAAAGAAAAAGAACACAAAGAATTAAAGACATTATTGAAAAATAAAGATGACTCCATAAAGAGATATGAACTTAACATCGCTGGCCTTAGCGCTGAGATTAAGGCAATTAAAGAAAGGTATGAAGAGCTTGAATCACATAAGGATATCTATGATGAAGGCATACCATCAATAGATACAGATGAACTTTTAAAAGAACTTGAGAGGCTTAATAATGAGAAAAGCCAAAATGAAGCTATTTTAGAGAAAATAAGGAACAGACTTGATACCATTAAAAATGCCTATGAAGAAAACCTATCGAAATGGAGAAGCATATCAGTAAATATAGAGAGGAAAAAGAATCTTGTTAAAGCTATCAACGATGATATTGTAAGAAAAGGCGAACAGATTGCACATATAGGAAAGGATCTGGACGGCATAAAAGAAAAGATTAAAGAAACAAATGAAAAGACAAGGATTTGTCTAAAGAAGATAGAGGGTCTGGAAAAAGATTATGAAGATATAAAGGCAACTACAGTTAGGTTTATCGGACACTATGAGGACCTTAAGAACAAATCCGGCAATCTCCATATGGAGAAACAATTGATTTTTGAAAAGATTGATATAGTAAACAAGGAAATGGAAAGGATAAAATCAAGGCGAGACTCTATAGAAAAGGAAATGGCTGTTCTCAATGAAAAAAGGAACGTGATACAAGAGAGACTTATTGGATCATACGAACATATAGATTTTGAAAATATAACCACTTTTCACATTTCAGAACTCGAGGCTGAAAAAGAGGAGATAGAAAAAAAGATAGAGGCATTAGGGGAGGTAAATTTCAGGGCAGAGAAGGAATATAATGAGACAAAGGAAAGGATGGAATTTCTGGAGACGCAAAAGAGAGATCTCAAAGAGGCAATGGATTCCTTGAAAAAAACCATATTAAAGATAGATACCTTATCAAAAGAGATATTCTTCGACACCTTTGAGTTAGTCAATAATGCATTCAAAAGATTTACCAATATGATATTTAAAGGCGGTAATGGGCACCTAATTTTTAATCATGAGTCAGCAGGTATAGATATGTTTATTCAATTGCCCGGCAAAAAGGTGGTGAGGATGGAACAACTATCAGGTGGGGAGAAGGCACTCATATCAATAGCCTTTCTCCTTTCCCTTATGGATACCAACCCATCACCTTTTTCACTCCTTGATGAAATAGATGCACCCCTTGATGATGCAAACATAATGGCCCTTCTGGAGATAATTAAGACCATAACAAATAAGACCCAGATCATCTTTATAACCCACAACAGGATTACCATGGAGGCCTCCAATACCATCTATGGAATTACCATGGAGGAGCCCGGCATATCCAAGATAGTGTCTGTTCGATTATAACCTCACCCCTTATTCTCACATTTTTTTCGATAATATTTTTATGGAGTTAAAAATTTTTTTGGCTTACATAAAAAAATTATGTGATAAATGTCAATTTTTTTGTTGACTTTTTTGATTATAAAGTTATTCTTATAACAAAAATAGGGGTTATGGGGGCGTGAATCAATTGAAAATCAAAAAAAAGCTGTATACAAAAACAAGTCTTCCTAATTAAAACTAAATAAATCAGGAAGGGGGTGAATTTTAATCTTTTTTTAAAAATTTAAACAAGGAGGGTTATATATGCAACCAACACAACCTATTGCACCACCACCAGTCCAGTTACCTGATTATTCTGTTCTTATGCAGCCCTGGTATGTCTGGTGGGCTCTAATCATCGGGTTATTCCTTATGACATTCATAGGGACATGGATTATTACAAGGGGGTGGAAAGAATGAATCCTATACAGTATCTTACAATGCCAAAGCCTACAACAACCATAATAACCTTGTCTATTATCGGTGTAGGACTGCTTCTTTTGGTCTCTATTCTCCTTGGCCTTGCCAGTAAAAGAAGAGTGGCAAAAGGATCATTTGATGAATACCTGGTAGGCAAAAGGGATATAGGACCGGCTGTTACGGGTTGTGCCCTTGCAGCATCATATCTTTCAGGCTGGGCATTCTGCGGCTCAACAGGTGTTGTTTATTCAGTTGGCTTTTCAGGTATGTGGTTTGCTGGCATCTGGAGTCTCCTCGGACTCATACCATGCTGTTGGCTTGCTGCAGTAAAGACCAGAGAATTTTCGGCAAAATTGGGCGCAGCCACCCTTCCTGAGACAATTGGAAGACGCTTCGAGAGCAAGATGCTCCAGACTGTTGTAGCCTTATGTATGCTATACTTTCTATTCATGTATTCTGTGGGACAGTTAAAGGCAGCAGGCGGTGTCTGGTATGCTGTAACAGGGCTTCCACCCCTCTGGTGTCTACTTTTATCCATCTTTATTGCATGGCTCTACATGGTCTTAGGTGGATATGTAGGGACTCAGTGGTCTATGGGATTTCAGGGTGCATTCCTTGGATTTGTCGGGGCACTCCTGGGTATATGGGCCATCATCTGGGCTGGTGGATTCTACGAAATATCTTCCAAGCTCTATATGGAACCAAAGGTAGGCCCTTCACTTATTAAGCTTATGAGGCCTGAGCTTCCAAAGGTAGGACCTACAGAACTATTTTCGAGCTTAACAGGTATCCTTGCCACACCTGTCATATTCTTCACCATGGCAATTGGATTTCCCCATAATGTAAGCCGTTTTCTTGGAATGGGTAAACTTACAAAGAAGGGATATTGGATACTTATAACCGTTGTCTATCTTATTGCAGGTATCCCTATAATGCTTGACTGCTCAAGCAATGGTCTTGTTGCCAGGATGATATATGGCCCTGAGTTGCTAAAGGTTAAACCCTGGGCTGCAGACCTTGCGGCACCTGCCCTTGCCCATGCTGTAGGTGGTGCACCTTTGATGGTCCTCTATGTTATGGGTCTTTTTGCAGCAGCCCTATCCACACTGGCAGGCATGGTCTTTATAATGAGCGCCAACATTACCAGAGATGTCATAAAGACATGGTGGCCCCATGTATCTGATAAATCCATGCTCTATCTTGGATATTTCCTTATTGCCCTTTTCCTCTTTCTCCCCTTCTACTGGACACTTGTGAATCCTCCGCCGCTCCTATCTATATTCATGGGACTTGCTGCCATGGGTCTCGGTGCCATATTCTTCTTTGTCACAGCAGTGTCATACTACTGGAAGGGTGCCACCAAATGGGGTGCCTTAGTAACAGTTCTATTTGGAACAGGTATGAGTATATATGGTGGATACAAGGTTCTCTTTAAGAAAGAGATAGGTATGGGGACATTTGAATGGTGGCTTGTTATAGGCTGCGGTATACTGTATTTTGTTGTAAGCGCTATTACAAAACCGCCTTCAAAGGAACTCCTTGACAAATTATTCCCGGCAAAAAAATAACTATATGATATAAGGGGCATCATCTGATGCCCCTTCTTTTTGAATCCCAAAATAAGGATAAACCATAATGAATTTTGATTATATGCTCATCTATGAGGTAGTATGGCTCGGTATGGGAATATTTTTTGCCGGCTATCTTATCTACCAGTGGATAAAAAAACGTAAAAACAGACAAATTGACAAATAATTTTCTACCAGTTAATATTTTTTGACCTGAGATATTCCTGGGTGTCTTTATCGCCCAACTGGGCAGCCTTTTTATAATCCTTTAATGCATTTAAATGGTCACCTAATCTATCATGGGTGGAGCCACGGCTTGCATATGCTATTGCCATATCCGGTCTTTGCTCTATCACCTTGTTGAGGTCTGACAGTGCCTTATCATATTCCCTCAGCGTAAAATGCACAATAGCTCTATTATAATAGGCATCTATAAACCCCGGGTCTTTTTCTATGGCAAGGGTATATAGGTTTATTGCCTCTTGGGGAAATCCAGAATCTATAAAATGGTATGCCTTGTTATAATAATCTTTTGCGCTAGGCCCATCCTTTTTTGATTCAGAACATCCATTGGATAATATGGATAATAAAAATCCTAATACAATGAAAAACGTTAAATATCTCTTCATAAACAGACGGTATTATACCAGATACGGAGGATTTGTAAAGTAGGTTGATTAAAAAATTATTACACACCCAGGATTTGGCTGCATATAGGGAACATTTTAATGTATATTTTAAAAAAATAGTCTTTGGAATTGATTTTTTTGTAAAAAATATTTAAATTAAATGCATGTCAATTTGCCAGCAATTATATTCAAAAATCAATAGCAACATATTCTTTTTTTTCAACTTTTACAACAATTATCGAAAGCAAAAAAACCTCTAAAATCAATCGTTTCTAAAATAATCAAAGATTAAAGTTATTTGTTGCTCAGAATCACTAAAAAAAGTGAGGTTATATGGAAAAAGAAAAAATAATCAAAAAGGTTCTTATAGCAAACAGGGGTGTTCCGGCAGTAAGGATAATGCATACATGCAGGGACAGAAAAATAGCAACAACTGCTGTGTATAGCACACCTGATAGGCTTGCACATCATGTTTATATGGCAGATACTGCTATCCACATAGGTGATGCACCTCCTGCAAAATCATATCTAAATATGGAAAAGATAATCGATGCTGCCAAAAGAAGTAATGTGGATGCAATCCATCCAGGCTGGGGATTTCTATCAGAAAACCCGGATTTTGCCCAGGCTGTAATAGACAACGGCTTTATATGGGTAGGTCCACCACCAAGTGTCATTAAATTGCTTGGTGACAAGATACAGGCAAAAAAGATGGCACAAAATGCCGGTGTCCCTGTTATCCCTGGTATCTCTCCTGTGGAAAATCTGGAAGATATTCAGGATTGGATAAAAGCAGAGAATGTTTCATATCCCATTATAATTAAGGCAGTGTCTGGTGGAGGCGGTAAGGGAATGGTAAGGGTTGATTCAGAGGTAGAGCTTGTAAATGCCTTTAATCAGGCCCAATCAGAGGCAGAAAAATCTTTTGGCGATAAAAGGATTATGGCTGAAAAATATATCTCACACGGCAGACACATTGAGGTCCAGATAGTTGCCGATGAATTAGGAAATATTGTTCACCTCTACGAAAGGGAATGCACACTCCAGAGAAGACACCAGAAAATAATAGAAGAGGCACCTTCACCATCCATAGATCAACACCTCCGGGAGGAGATATGTTTAGCTGCCGTCCGTTTAATGAGAGAAGTCAATTATGTATCAGCAGGAACAGTGGAGTTCATCCTTGATGCACCGAATAGAAAATTCTATTTTCTTGAGGTCAACACCCGACTTCAGGTTGAGCACGGCATAACAGAATTAATTACAGGTCTTGATATTGTTGGTATGATGCTTGATATTGCCATGGGCAAGAAACTCCATATAACACAGTCTGATATAAGGCCAAATAGATGGGCACTGGAAGTAAGATTAAACGCCGAAAATCCAAGAAATTTTAGCCCTTCTTTTGGTAAGATTACAAGGCTTCTTACCCCTCAAGGGCCTGGCGTAAGGATTGCTTCAGGTGTATATGAAGGCGCCGATGTGCCGCCTTATTATGACTCCTTGATTATGCTTGTGATAACTGCAGGCGTAGATAGGGATGATGCCATAAGGGTTATGGACCGAGCATTAGGTAGAAACTTGCGGGTAGAAGGGGTCCATACCCTTGCCCCTCTTCTTTTAGCCATAATAAGGCATCCTGCCTTTAAGGCAGGAGAATTCTCAACGCATTTTATAGAGGCGCACATGGATGAACTTATTGCGTCGTTCTCAGATAGAAACAGTGAAGATGAAATTCTTAAGATTGCCCATTATGTGGCAAAGGTATCTGCCCTTGGGCCACCACCATGGATGTGAGGTAAAATATGGAAGAATATGTATTCGTTACACCAGATATGGATTCAAAAGAGATTTTAAAAAAGGTTAAATGCTCTAATGAGGTATTTTTCACCTCCACTGCTATGCGCGATGCAGGACAATCTGATTATAAAAACAGGATCCGCATTCATGACCTTTTAACTTTGGCACCACTCTATAATGAAATGGGGCTTTTCAGTGCCGAATGCCATGGAGGCGCACGATGGCATGTGGGTATAATGAATAGAAAGGAAGATCCTTTTGAAGAAATAAGGCTTCTTAGATCTGCCATGCCCAATGTCTTGCTTCAAACACTTGTCCGGGAGACAAGCCTTTGGGGATACAGGCCTTATCCAAAGAATATTATTGAATATGCGGTATCTCGTGTAGACATAGATGTGTGGCGATGTTTCTCATTTTTAAACGATGTAAGAAATATGAGAACCGTGGCAGAGGTTGTAATAGGCAGAGGAAAGATATTCGAGCCCACCATCTCATTCACAGATGCCAATTGGACAACAGACAGCTATTATCTCGGTGTTGTGGATGATATTATATCCCTTTGTGGAGGCACAGAACACATTATTCTTGCCATTAAAGATATGGCAGGCGTTGGAACAACCAAAAGAATAGGCAGACTTATAGATGCCATAAAACAAAAATATCCAGACCTTATAATCCAGTATCATCGCCATATGACTGATGGCCTTGCGCTGCCAGCATATCTTTCTGCGGCAATGGCAGGGGCAAAGATATTCGATGTGGAGGAGGATTCCCTGGTGCGGTTTTATGGACAACCGCCCATACTTGCTGTAGATGCATATTTTAGAGAGGCAGGTATTAATGTCCACCTCAATAGAACCCTTGCTGAGGACGCAGTGCTTAAGGTAAGGGAATGGATAAATAATTATGAATGGGCAGAGTCACCTTTCAGGGGATTTGACCATACCGTTACCTATCACAGAATGCCAGGAGGGGCATTTCCCAGCTCATTTGAACAGGCAAGTAAAGGTAATTTTCTTGACCTTATGCCTGCCATACTCAAGGTCATGTCACTTTATAATCAATTCATCCATTACTTTGATGTTACGCCAGGTTCTCAGATAACATGGGTAACATGTAGTGGAATAGTTAATAGATATGCAAAGGAACAAGGTAGCAAAGGGGTAATAAAACTCATAAAACTCTTGGAGAGATTCATATATGAGAAAAACCAAGACTTTAATGCCATGGAAAAGGAAGAGCAGGAGGAACTTTTAAATCTATTCAAAAATGCCCCTGATGATTTTAAAAATCTTATCCTTGGTCAATATGGTAAATTGCCGGCAGGCTGGCCAGCAGACTGGGTTTATGAAAGCACCTTTGGAATAGATTGGAAAGAGAAGATACAATCAAGGAATGATTTGTCACCGGATGAAATATCAAAAAACGAAGATCTTGAACGGTTGAGATGGAATCTAAAAGATATTCTTGGTAGAATGCCCACAGATGAAGAGTTTGTTTTATATCTTATGCATCCAAAAGACACGGTTGAGTATATTGAATGGAGAGATAAATTTGGAGTTGCACCCCTTGTGCTTCCTACAGATGTATGGAGAAACGGACTAAAAAAACCGGGGGATAAAGTAGAGTTTGATTTGTGGGGTAAACCTTACTGCATAGAACTCGTATCTATCGGCGCTGAAAACGACGGCGTCATCCATGTTGTCGTACTTGTAAATAATAAGACCAAGGTCTATGAAGTGCAAACACCATTTGCCAAAAAGACTGAAAAGAGGATGGCAAAAGGACCTAATGATATTGCATCACCTGTTAATGGCACTGTATGGCGTATCGGCAATACCAAAAGAGGGTTATTGAACGTGGGCGATATTGTCCATAAAGGTGAAGAAATTGCCAATGTAGAGGCCATGAAGATGGAGAATGTCATAGTGGCACCCTTTGATGGACAGATTTTAGAAATTTGTGTAAAGGTAAATGAACTTGTTCAGGAAGGTCAACTGCTTTTCGTAATAGATAAAAGGGTCATAGAAAAAGCTTATACCGAGATACCAGCTGATTCGTAGCATGTGATACTTGATGAGATATTTTTAATTGCAAATTGCAAACACTAAATGGCCTTATTAGGCCGTTTTTCCATATGTTGACTCGGCATTGTTATTCTGTTAATCTAATCTCATAGTTAAACTGGAGGCATGATTAGATGCTTGAAGAAGAAATGATTAAGATACCTGAGGCATTACCACTACTGCCTGTAAGAGATATGGTCATGTATCCCTCTGTAGTGCTTCCCCTTTTTGTGGGAAGAGATACGTCAATAAATGCAGTAGAAAAAGCCTTATCAAAGGATAGACTTATAATAGTGGTAGCCCAGAAGGACTTGAAGGATGAAGATCCATTACCGGACAGGATTTACTCCATAGGTGTAGTTTCCCAGATTATGAGGATGCTCAGGCTCCCTGACGGAAGGGTAAAGATATTGATTCAGGGGCTGAAGAAGGCAGAGGTTAAGGAATATATTCAGGAGACACCTGCCTTTCTTGTGAGAGTAAATATTATTGAAGAACCTGTTATTACAGAAATTACACTGGAGATAGAAGCGCTTATGAGATATGTGAAGGAGGAGATGGAGCGTGTAGTATCCATGGGTAGGATGGTGCCCCCTGACATCCTTATAGTCCTCGATACCATAGATGAACCTGGAAGGCTCGCAGATATAGCTGCTGCAAATCTGGGATTGAATGTGGAAAAGGCCCAAGAGATCCTTGAGATTATAGACCCCATAGAAAGACTAAGGAAATTGTCAGAGATCCTGGGCAAAGAGATAGAGCTCTTAAACATGCAGGCAAAGATACTCTCCCAGGCAAAAGAGGAGATGACAAAAAGCCAAAGGGATTATTTTCTTAGAGAGCAAATGAAGGCTATAAAGAATGAGCTCGGTGAGGGCGATGATAGAGCCGATGAGATTGAGGACCTCCAAAAGAGGATAAAAAAGGCAAAGATGCCTAAGGAGGTGGAGAAGGAGGCAAAGAAACAGCTTGAGAGATTAGACCTTATGCACCCAGATGCAGTGGAGTCCTCCATGTTGAGAACCTATCTTGAATGGCTCGTAGAATTACCATGGAGTGTATCCACCAAGGATAATCTGGATATAAACCTTGCAAAAAAGGTCCTCGATGAGGATCATTATAACCTTGAAAAGGTGAAAGAGAGGATACTTGAATTCTTAAGTGTAATAAAGCTAAAGGGAGAGATGAAAGGACCCATACTATGCTTTGTTGGCCCACCTGGTGTTGGTAAGACATCTTTGGGGAAATCTATAGCAAGGGCTTTAGGAAGAAAGTTTTCAAGGATATCTCTCGGTGGCATGAAGGATGAGGCAGAGATAAGGGGTCACAGAAGGACCTATGTAGGTTCTATGCCCGGCAGAATCATACAATGTCTTAAGCAGGCCGGTTCAAATAATCCTGTATTTATGATGGATGAGATAGATAAAATAGGCACCGACTTCAGGGGAGACCCAGCAAGCGCACTCCTTGAGGTATTAGACCCTGAACAAAATCATTCTTTTAGTGACCATTATCTCAATGTTCCATTTAATCTTTCAAAGGTCATGTTCATCACAACTGCAAACAGGGTAGACACAATTCCATCTGCACTCAGGGATAGGATGGAGATAATTAATATTGAAGGATATACAGAAAAAGACAAACTAATGATCGCAAAGAGATATCTTATTCCAAAACAATTAAAAGAAAATGGGATCAATGAAGGTTATATGGAATTTACAGACCATGCCATCGAAAAGATTATAAGGGAATACACAAGAGAGGCAGGCTTAAGGAACCTTGAGCGGGAGATAGCATCGGTCACAAGAAAGGTTGCCAGAAAAATAGCAGAAGGCGGTAAAGGCAAAACCATCATCACCAACAAAAATCTCCAGAGCTTTCTTGGTGTCCCTAAATATCTTCAAGAGGAGAACCTGGATGAGGATATGGTAGGAATCGCCAGTGGCCTTGCATGGACAGAATTTGGTGGCGATGTCATGTATATCGAGGCATCTTGTAGAAAGGGAAAGAAAGACCTTACATTAACAGGCAACATGGGCGATGTAATGAAGGAATCTGCCCAGGCGGCCATGACCTATATAAAATCCAATGCAGAAAAGCTCGGCATAAAGGATAGTATATTCGATGACCTGGAGATGCATGTCCATGTGCCCCAGGGTGCCATTCCAAAAGATGGTCCTTCAGCAGGTATTACCATGGCCATCGCCATGATAAGTGCCATATCTAAAAGACCTGTGCCGAGAAAGATAGCCATGACAGGTGAGATAACCCTTACAGGGAGGGTGCTACCCATTGGCGGGTTAAAGGAAAAGGCCCTTGCTGCTTTAAGGTCAAGAATGAGTAAGGTGATAATACCAAAAGAGAACATCAGAGAATTGGATGAAATACCGGCTTATGTCAAGAAAAACCTTAAGTTTATACCTGTAAAAAACATGGATGAAGTTATAAATATCGTGTTTGACTAAAAATGAAAGAGGCACTCTTTTATAAAAAACTCGATAGTAATAAGGTTAAATGCCTTTTATGCAGGCATCATTGCGTGATTTCTTCAGGCAAAAGGGGTATATGTGGTGTTAGGGAAAACAGGGAAGGGATCCTTTATAGTCTTGTCTATGGTATACCTTGTTCATATCATGTAGACCCCATAGAAAAAAAACCCCTCTTTCATTTTTTTCCAGGTTCAAAGGCATTCTCTATAGCTACGGTGGGTTGTAATTTTAAATGCCTCCATTGTCAGAACTATGAGATATCCCAAGCCCCAGAGGATAGTAAAAGGATCTTAGGTGAAGACGTCTCTCCTGAAGAGGCAGTAAGTATGGCTTTTAAAGCCCGCTGCAAGAGCATCTCATATACATACACAGAACCTACCATCTTTTATGAATATGCCCTTGATATGGCAATCCTGGCAAAACAAAAAGGCATATATAATAATTTTGTTACCAATGGCTATATAGAAGATGAACCATTAGAGCGAATAAGCCCTTATCTTGATGCGGCAAATATAGATCTCAAAGGTTTTAATAGGGATTTTTATAGGAGTCAATGCAAGGCAGAACTTGATGGTGTCTTGAAAACAATAAGGTCGTATAAAACCCTCGGTATATGGATAGAGATAACAACCCTTATCATCCCAGGTCTCAATGACAGTGAGGAAGATTTGAAAGGCATAGCCAATTTCATAAAAGGCGAGATAGGCCTTGAGACCCCATGGCATGTCACTGCTTTTTATCCCACATATAAATACCTTGATGGAAAAAGGACCCCACCAAAGACATTAAAAAAGGCCCGTGAAATAGGTTTAGATGCAGGACTTCGTTACGTGTATGAGGGAAATATCCCAGGCTCAGAGGGAGAGCATACATACTGCTACAACTGCAAAAAGGCAGTAATCAAAAGATTCGGCTACACCATACTGGAATATAATCTAAAAGAAGGTGCCTGCATATACTGCAATACCACCATAGACGGGATAGGTCTATAATTTCAAAGATTGCTATATAGATTACAATGAATATAAAGCAGATAATAGAAAAGACAGAACAAATATATTGGGCTGCAATCGAGGCGGTTAATCCCTATAGCTCTGTAAAAGAAAGCACAGAAGGCATCCTCTCTTTCTATAGAGAAAGGGAGATGAATAAATTGTTTGTTATAGGTTTTGGCAAGGCATCCTTTGAGATGGCACGGGCAATCCATGATAGTTTTGGCAAGATAGTAACAAAGGGTATTATAATTACAAAATACGGACATGCCAGAGAAATAAAGGATATGGAAGAGATTAAGGTCTACGAGGCAGGCCATCCTATCCCTGATGAAAAAGGTGTAAGGGCAACAGAAGATATTATAATGCTTTTAAAGGAGGCAGATGAAGGCACATTGGTGGTAGCACTTATCTCAGGCGGTGGCTCAGCACTTCTTGTCTCTCCCATAGAGCCCATAACCTTAATAGAAAAGCAAGAAGCAACAAAACTCCTCCTTGAGGCAGGTGCTAATATAAATGAAATAAACATTGTGAGAAAACATATTTCTCGTGTTAAAGGTGGAAGACTTGCAAGGATTTCTTATCCAGGCCATATAAAATCTCTCATACTCTCTGATGTATTAAAAGATAGCCTCCATGTGATAGCATCAGGACCCACCACCTTTGATCCCACCACCTACTCAGATGCACTGCATGTTATAAAGAGATATGGACTCCTATCTAAGATGCCAAAAAGCATAGTTCACGTATTGAATAAAGGTATTATGGGGGAAGTACCTGAGACACCAAAAGAGGATGACCCTATGTTTCATCATGTAGAAAACACCATTATAGGTAACAATAAAAATGCCCTCTTTACAGCAAAACAAAAGGCAGAGGAGCTTGGGTTTTATGTAGAAATCCTATCCACAGAAATAGAAGGCGAGGCAAAGGATGTGGGGGCATGGCTTGCCAGGGTTGCATTAACATATAAAGAAAAAAAGGATACATCCAATATAAAAAAACCCATATGCCTATTAAGCGGCGGAGAGACCACGGTGCATGTTAAAGGCACAGGTAAAGGGGGTAGGAATACAGAACTCTGCCTTGCATTCGCCATAGAGCTTCACGGAATAAAGGGAATAACATTACTTTCTGCCGGCACAGACGGCACAGATGGCCCTACTGACGCAGCAGGGGCATATGCCACAGAAGATACCATTCAAAAGGCCATTAGTTTGGGGATCTCACCTATGGAATATCTTTTAAACAATGATTCATATAACTTTTTCAAAAAAATGGACAGTCTTTTTATAACAGGCCCTACAGGGACAAATGTAATGGATCTGCAGATAATCTTAATAGATTGAATGGATTTTTAGTTTTACTAATCTTATCTCTTAAGTATCCTTTTAATCCTCAAAAGCAATAGGTCCTTTAGGATAGGCTTCTTGATAAAATCCAGGGCACCTAATTCAAGCCCCTTTATTTCATCTTCCTGGTTTGCCTTGGAGGTTAAAAATATCACAGGAACATCTATGCCCTTTTGATTTTTAATCTCCAGAAATTTAAAACCGTCAAGGTTTGGCATCTCTATATCAGAAATAACAAGGTTAAATCTCTTCTGGGCAAGATACATGAGGGCATCGATACCATCACCGGCAACAGTGACATTAAATCCACCGTCGTCAAGATAGCGGGATATGAGTCTCTGCATATCGAGGTCATCTTCCACAAGGAGAACCTCTGGTTTTGCTTGGGGCGCTTGTTCTCTTTCTGCCTTTATCTTTTTTATCTCCCCGGTTTCTACAAACTTCTCCTGTTTTATCTCTTCCTTTGGTGTTAGCAATGGTGCTTCTACTTCCTCTATCTCTTCCACCAAAACCTTGTAATATACATCTTCAGGGGCAAAGATTAGTCTCTTTACCTTTTCTACTGCATGATTACTTATGAGATAATTACCTTCTCTTCTTGCCATAGATCTAATCTCGGCAATGGATCTATTAGACCTCACCATATCACTAATTAGTGGATCAAAGCGTATTATCTCGTAGATACCCTCTCTACCGAAATATCCTGTGTTATTACATTTAGGGCACCCAACTGGATGTGCCACCTCATTGGGCAGTTCATCTATATATTGTCTCAACATCTCCTTTTCTCTATCTGTTATAGGGGCTATATTTTTACAATAGGGACATAGTTTTTTAAGCAATCGTTGAGCAACAATGCCAATTATTGTGTCGGCCATCTGACCTCTGGTAATGCCAAGCCTTTCAAAACGGAATATGGCTGTTGTGGCATTTGATGTATGAAGCGTTGTAATAGTCACATGATCTGTGCTTGCAAAATCTACAGCAACCCTTGCTGAATAAGGGTCTCTTACCTCGCCAATGAAAAGTATATCAGGGTCCTGCCTTACTGAGGATTTGAGGAGTGCTTCAAATGTAACCCCCATCTTCTCATTCACCTGTTGCTGGTTTGCAAAAGGTATTGTATATTCCACAGGGTCTTCGACAGAAATAAGACTTCTCTTCTGACAATCTATCTTTGCCAAAAGGCTATATATAGTTGTTGTCTTGCCTGACCCTGTAGGACCAACAATGAGTATTAATCCCTGATTTCTACTGGCAAAATCAATCATTATAGACACTTGCTCGTCTGTCATACCGAGTTCTCTCAAATCTTTCTGTTTTACAGTAGGTTCAAGGAGCCTTATGATTACACTTTCACCAAAAGGTGTTGATGTAGTGGCAAGCCTCAATTTAAATGTCCTATTGTCTATAACTGCCTCCAGTGCACCATCCTGAGGTTTACGTTTCTCGGTTATATCCAGCCCACCGAGTGCCTTTAACCTTGTTACCACCATTATACCCGTCATATTATTAAAGGAAAACATATCCCTCATATCGCCATCTATTCTAAAACGGACAACCGTATGGTTCTCTTTAGGCTCTATGTGTATATCGCTTGCCCTCTCTGTTACCGCTGAATAAAGTATAGTATTAGTAATATGAACGATAGGCCTTTTTTCTATCTCATTGTCTGAAACATCCAATGCCTTTTTTTTCAAAGGGTTGGAGATCTTTATCTTCTCTTCAAGGATGCTTATCTTTTTATCTGCTGTTGTCTCTCCGTATTCAAGAAGACTATAGATGTTTTCAGGCTCTGTTATAAATATATTTATTTCATTGGATCTTGAATGTTTTTTTAAGGTCTCCAAAAGTTCCCAATTAAAAGGATTGCTCATAACATATCCATCTATCCTGTTTCCTTCACCTATGGCAATAACAGAATAATTTTCTGAGAAAGGTTTTGGTAAGACTCCCAGTAAAACCTTTTCGGATTCTATAATGGGGAGATATGGAAGCCTGCAGTATTTAGCTATAAGCATGGCCACTTGGTTTGGTGGAACCCCTTCCTTGGCAAGGATGGAATATATCATGTCAGATATAGAAACAGAAATCTTTGACTTTGCCGTTTCTGAGAGCCTCAATTCTTCGGTGATAAAGTCTTTAAATCCCTTGAAATCCAATACACTTACATCTACTTTATGGTGTTTTATCTCCTTTTTTAATTCAATCCACTTATTTTTAGTATTTAAATGTTGTTTTATCTTTTCGAGGATTACTTGTTTTTTAAAGGGTTTTGTGACATAGTCTACTGCACCTACAGCAAATGCCTTTGCCTTGTCTTGCTCCTCATCTTTAGATGTAAGAAATATAACAGGTATATAGGCTGTGTCCTTGTCCTCTTGGAGTTTCATACATACTTCGTAGCCATTCATCTCAGGCATCATAACATCGAGTATCACAAGGTCTGGTTTAAGGTTCTTTGCTATCCTTAGGGCCTCTTTTCCGCTTACGGCAGTCAACACCTCATAGCCGCTACCCACAAGCATTTGTTCTAAAAGACGCCTTATATCAGGGTCATCATCTATGCTAAGTATTAAGGGCTTTATTTGTTCAGCCATAGACTATCTGCACCTTCTTGATATAATCTTCTAAATCTTTCAGGAGTTTTTTAATGGCTGTATCATCATGTTCCTTTGCTGACAGCTCTATAGACCTTCCTATATCTGTTATGGCATCAAAGCCATACCCTCCCCCTGAACCCTTCATACTGTGTCCCAGGATCCTTATTGTCTCGTAATCCCCCTTTGCAAGGGCATCTTTTATCTTTCTTATATCACTGTATCTATTTTCTATATAGCCCGGTATAAGGTCTTCAAGATCAGGATCAATATGGACTATAATCCTATCATCATCCATGGTCATTTTTATACCTCCTTATTTAAGTCCCTGTTATGGGGAGCACAACAGCATTGTCAAAACTAACCTTTGAATTGCTCCAGCTTCTCAATCCTGCCATACCTGCCTCAAAGGTGGTATCGGTAAAATTCATTATTGTTTGACCATCTATCTTAATTAAATGGTTACTGCCTTGAACTGTTATGCTGATCTCGTGAGACTGGTTGTATATGGGAAATCCCTGAGGCATATTTACAGATTGGAATGGACTTTGTTCGGCACCGTTTATCACCTTTCGAACAATGAATTTGTTTCCAATCCCTGGGTCATATTGGAATATATATCCTGTTATATTTGGATTTCCATCTGTCCTATAATATACACCATATCCATTGCCCCTTGTTAATGTGGCATTCACGTTGACTGTATAATCACGCCAGTTCTTATCACCAAAGGCAATCCTATTTTCTCCTGCCCCTGTAGGCACAAGGGTTCCTTTCTGTATATGCCAATTACCCAAAAGAGATGTAAGACCTGTCATATTATCAAAATCGCTTTTAAACAAGGTCATATCTGCATAACTGGTGGTAGCAGGAAAATAATGAATAGAACACCCAAGGTTCCTGAAAGGATTGTTGGGAGATGGGTCGTTTATCCAGAGATATGTGCCTCCTGAAGGGCATTGGGGTATCTCCTTTATATACCCTGAAGCGATTAACTCATCTATACCATTTGATGGTCTTTGATTATCCACTACGAAGCTTCTCTCTGCATTCTGGACATCTATTCTTGACATGGCACACTTGACTGTTTCCCTTGCCCTTAATGCATGGAATAGATGTGGAAGACCAATACTTGCCAGAATGCCGATTATGGCTAAAACAATCAATAATTCCAGGATACTAAAACCTTTTATTGAATTTTTCTTTTTCAGTATCATCTTATTACCTCTGGCATCTTTTTTTCTCTGGTAACAAATAATGCCTTTAGTCTATGTTTATCAGGATTTGGGCAGGATGCCCTATTACCTTCAAATAGATATGGTTTTCCAGATAGAGGGCAGACAAATGTATTGTCAGGTTTTTTATTCTCCTGCATCAATTTCGATATCTCCCACAGCCTCTTTATACATAAATCTGTCTTTTCATCGGTGGAATATGTGCCTATCCTTAAAGGTTTGCCTGATTGAGATGCCTCAAAGATCTTGGGCAACTGTATGTAGATAACAATCACTGCTGCAATAATCAGAATAGACGCTGTAATATACAATATTATCCTTAGTTTCTTACCCTTTTCCTTTTGCTGCCTCTTTTCCGTTTCTTCTATGATTCTTTCTTGTTTGTCTATAATACATTGGGGACACAACTTTGACTCTTCATCAAGGGATGCAAAAGGGTTACCGCAGTTTTGACATAACTTTTTTGCAGTCACCTCCTGAATATCCAAATGGTTAATATAACTAATATAGTTCTTTAAAAGCACCTTCAGTCCCTGGATATCCTTTGCCTCTGATGCCGTAAGCAGCGCATGGCCAAACTCTGTGATGGCATCTATACCATAACTACCTCCACTGCCTTTAAGATTATTGGCAGTAATCTTTATGGCATCATAATCGCCTGCTTCTATGGCATTCTCCAGACTGACCAGGTCTTTCTTTCTGTTTTCAATAAACTCAGGTATTAGGGGCATGAGTTCCTTTTCCACGAAAACAACATGTTTTTTTCTTCCTCCATTTTCAGAATTTTTATCTGTCATGTTTCTACTCCTATATTAAACCCTTTTTGCATACCTCTCTATGGCATCAACAAGTGCTTCTTTTTTTATGGGCTTTGTGAGATGGGCATCAAAGCCGGCCTCAAAACTCTTCTGTATCTCCTCTTTTAATGCATAGGCAGTAAGGGCAATTACAGGTGTCCTATCAAGACCCGTATCCCTTTCTAAATCCCTTATCTCCCTTGTGGCAGCATATCCATCCTTAACAGGCATCTGAATGTCCATTAATATAAGATTATAACTTCTCTGCTTGAAAAGGTTAACTGCCTCTTCACCGTTTTCTGCCAGATAAATACTATATGGTGTGTCTTTAAGGTAAGCCTGTATTAAAATCCTATTATCTTCTGTATCTTCTGCAACAAGGATTGCAAGAGGCTTTAAATCTTCATAAGTTGTTTTTGGTCGGCATATTTTTTCTATCTCTATGTTCTTATTAGCCCTGGCAAGAGAATCGTATACAACAGCCTTAAGTTCTGCCCTTTTTATTGGTTTTGTGAGAAAGGCTGTAATATTGAGATTTTTTGACCTTACTGCGTGTTGTCTTGCATAATCAGACGTGAGCATAATTATGGTGATATCGGATATTTCTTCGTCATTTCTTATTATCTCGGCAATATCAAAACCATCATAGACAGGCATATGACAATCAAGGAGCAATAGATCAAAGGGGAGGCCTTGTTTTTTGGCTTCTTTCAATGATTTGATGGCCTTTTCACCGCTATCTTCCTCCTTTACGTAAAAACTCCACCCTGACATGGTTTCTGCAAGTATCATCCTGTTTGTGGCATTGTCGTCAACAATAAGGATCCTTTTATCTTTTAAACTTATTTCTTCTTCCTGGATCTTTTGTGGGTGTTCTTGCTGTATCCCAAAAGGGAGTATAAAATAAAATCTACTTCCCATGCCCACCTCACTCTCCAACCATATATTCCCACCCATGAGTCTTACAAGGTGTCTCGATATGGTTAAGCCAAGACCTGTCCCACCATATTTTCTTGTTGTGGATGCATCCACTTGGGTAAACTTTTCAAATATAATATCAATTCTCTCCTTGGGGATACCTATGCCTGTATCCCGAACAGAAAACAATAAGTAGATACCCTTTTGAGGTTCAGGATTTTCACTATTATAAGTAATATTTTTTTCTTCTTTTGCTTGGGTTATATGAATCATCTGTGCCTGCTCTGGAATAGATACCTCAATAACAACCTCACCTTTTTCTGTAAATTTAATGGCATTACCTATAAGATTAATAAGCACCTGCCTTAAACGACCAGGGTCTCCTATTAGAAAATTAGGCACATCATCGTGAATGCGACATATTAGTTCTAACCCCTTATCGTGTGCCCTTGAAGACAAAACTTCGCAAGTCTTCTCAACCATATCAAACAGCTCAAAACCAATGGATTCAATTTCAAGGTATCCTGACTCAATCTTTGATATATCCAGAATATCATTTATAATATTTAAAAGATTTTCCCCGGCGTTTCTAAATATCTGAACGTATTTTAATTGATCAGGGGTAAGATTGGTATCCATAAGCAGATCAGACATGCCTATGATGGCATTCATGGGTGTCCTTATCTCATGGCTCATGCTGGCAAGAAAATTACTCTTTGCCTCGTTTGCTGCCTCTGCCTGTTCTTTTGCCCTTTGAAGTTCTTCTTCCTTAGAATATAGCTTTTTTAACATTTCATTAAAGGACAAAGCAAGCCTTCCTATTTCACCCCCTGCAATTTCATCAACTGTCCTTCTTACATCTGTTCCTGAACCTATCTCCTTTATCTGCCTTGTAAGGACAGAAAGAGGCCTGAGAAATCCTCTCATAAGAATAATTATCATTAAAATAGATATAGCAATACCAACACCTGTAAACCACCCAAGATACAATCGGGCAGACCTTAAAGGGGCATATGCCTCTTTTATAGGGTAATTGGCACCGAGTATCCAATTTTTGTTTGTCAGCCTCTTAAAGCTTGATATGGCGTGAAGTCCCCTTGATGTTACTGTCTCATCTGTGCCTTCAAAGCCTTGTATTGCCTTGTCAAACATCCTGTTGACACCAATTGGGACATCTTGTTTCATTATTCTCATCCTTTCCGGATGGAGAATTATCCTCCTGTCTGTATCAAAAAGATATATATAGCCATTTTTGCCTATCTTTACCCTCGTAATATCACCCATAAAACTCTCTTTTGAGAGTCTTAAACTGCCACCTACTACGGCAATCAATTCCCTGTTTTCATCTAATATGGGATGCAAAAACATAACAATGGGTTCATAAGGTGAATCTGAAGATAGATAAGGCTTTGATATATTTTGTTTTTTTGTCTCTACAACCTTTCTAATGGAATCCTTGTCAATAAAATTGTGGGTGCTTATCTTCGCATCCTCCGGTAATTGAGCCATCATTTCACCCTTTTCACTAAAAAGAAATAAACCTTGATCAAAGAAATAGCTTAAGAAAGGTTTTGACTTCACCTTTTCTGTAAAATAAGATTTTAATCTTTGTCTGTCCTTTGTTATCTCCTTTTGCGGACTACCTATTGCCATACTGATAAGTTTCTGGGCTTCTAAAATCTTTTTATCCAATCCCCTGGCGATCTCAGACACTAATTCAAACTGCTGATGTGCAATAATCTCTTTATAATGACTTTCAAAATAATAAAAGATTGAGACAGCGCTGCCTGTGAATATTACAAAAAACAACATAGAAAAGGCAATTGCCATCTTGACGGTAAGGCTTAATTCTCTAAAAAAACCGCCCTTTTTAATCAAATCTTAACTCCATAATGAGACCTTTAAAAAAGGTTTATGATCTTGTGCACATTCATAAGACCCCTGTAAATTCCACCATCCATAATCTTTAATCCAAAATCTTTCAGGCACTATCTATCTTCACCACCTCATTTGCAAATCTAACTTATAATATACATTAGAAATTTTTCTTTTAAAAGCCAAAATAGACTAAAAAGACCTTTTGCAAAATCTCTTGCTCTTGGCACATCCTTTATGCCCCTGTAGATTAAGCTTTCTATAAAAGAAAAATATTCCCATATTTAACTTGCTAAAATCATGTGTAAAAATATTATGTGAATTTTTTCATAAGTTGATTGACATTGTATAAAAAAAAGTTTTAGAATAAAAATGCCTTCATTGACAAGGTAAAAGGTTTTATATAAATAAAACACATAAATTCTTATGTAAGGAGGTTCTAAATGAGCTCATCAAACAAACGAAGTCTATGCTTCTTTTTTCTCGCGCTCACTTTAATGCTTTTCTCAGCAGCACCCATGGCAATGGCAGGTGAGGCAGACATCATCCTTCCTGACCTTGGGCAGATCAAGTTTGCCATTTTCGGAGGAACAAGCGGGTTATCAATTATGTATTTTGGTCTGTTTGTCTGCATCATAGGTCTTATTTTTGCTATCGTCCAATATAATCAAACTAAAAACCGGCCAGCCCACAAATCCATGCTGGAAGTCTCTGAGATCATATGGGAGACCTGTAAATCTTATCTGGCACAGCAGGGAAAATTCTTGATAATTCTATGGATACTCGTTGCCATATGTATGGTTTACTACTTTATGGGTTTGTCCCACATGAAAATTGGACAGATGTTGGTGATTCTTGTATGCTCAATTCTTGGCATACTGGGCTCATATGGTGTTGCATGGTTCGGTATGAGGATAAACACAAAGGCAAATTCAAGGACAGCATTTGCATCCCTTACAGGAAAGCCTGTAGATGTTGTTAATATTCCACTTACCTCTGGTATGAGTGTGGGACTCCTCCTTGTGAGTGTTGAGCTGTTTTTCATGATATGTATCCTTGTGTTCTTACCTAAAGACCTTGTCGGTCCCAGCTTTATTGGTTTTGCCATTGGTGAATCTCTCGGTGCAAGCGCACTTAGGATTGCAGGTGGTGTATTTACAAAGATAGCAGACATTGGTTCTGACCTTATGAAGATTGTTTTTAAACTCCCTGAAGACGACCCAAAAAACCCAGGTGTTATTGCAGACTGCACAGGCGATAATGCCGGCGACAGCGTAGGTCCCACAGCAGACGGCTTTGAGACCTACGGCGTAACAGGTGTTGCCCTCATTGCATTTCTTGCCCTGGCCCTGGCAACTAATCCAGTCATGTCTGGGACACTCATCATATGGATATTCGCCATGCGTATTCTCATGATCCTCACCTCATTGGTCTCTTATTTTGTGAACCATGGAATAACAACCTCCCTCTATGGCTCAAAGAAAAAATTTAACTTTGAACAACCCCTTACAAACCTTGTTTGGATTACATCTGCCATATCCATAATTGTTACCTTCTGGGCAAGCTATATGCTCCTCGGTGAGCTTAATGATAAGTATCCAGGTCTGTGGTGGGCACTGGCAATCATTATATCCTGTGGAACTGTGGCAGGGGCATTGATACCCGAGTTCACCAAGATATTTACGAGCACAAAGTCACGTCATGTCCAGGAGGTTGTAGGTGCAGCAAGACATGGTGGCGCATCCCTTGATATACTCTCTGGTTTTGTGGCAGGTAACTTCTCTGCATTCTGGGAAGGCCTTGTAATCCTCTTCCTCATGTTCATAGCCTATGTAGTGTCACAACATCAATCTATCATTGCAGTCATGCCTCCTCAGTTTGCCTTTGCATCACCAGTATTTGCCTTTGGTCTCGTGGCATTCGGTTTCCTCGGTATGGGACCCGTGACCATCGCCGTTGACTCGTATGGGCCTGTATCAGACAATGCACAGTCTGTCTATGAGCTATCCAGAATAGAATCCCGTCCCAATATCAAGGAAGAGATAAAAAGGGATTTCGGCTTTGACCCTGATTTTGATAATGGCAAGGATTATCTTGAAGAGGCAGATGGTGCAGGAAATACCTTTAAGGCTACGGCAAAACCAGTGCTTATCGGAACAGCTGTTGTTGGTGCCACAACCATGGTGTTCGGTATCATCATACTACTTGAGAATATGTTCAAGAATGTTATAGCAAAACTGAGCCTTGTCCAGCCTGAGATCATACTCGGTCTCTTGATGGGTGGAGCGGTTATTTACTGGTTCACCGGTGCAGCCACACAGGCAGTTACAACAGGTGCATATCGTGCTGTTGTTTTTATCAAGAAGAATATAAACCTTGATAAGGAAGAGGCGTCCATTGAAGATAGTAAAGAGGTCGTTAAGATCTGCACCCAATACGCGCAGAAGGGTATGATAAACATATTCATAGTGATCTTCTTCCTTGCCCTGGCGCTTTCCTTCTTCAACCCATATTTCTTCATAGGATACCTTGTTGCCATTGCATTCTTTGGGCTCTTCCAGGCTATATTTATGGCAAATGCCGGTGGCGCATGGGATAATGCCAAAAAGATTGTTGAAGTAGACTTGAAGGAAAAGGGCACAGATTTACATGCAGCAACCGTTGTGGGTGATACTGTAGGTGACCCGTTCAAGGATACTTCATCGGTCTCCATGAACCCTGTTATAAAATTCACAACACTCTTTGGGCTCCTTGCAACAGAGATTGCCGTTACCATGCAATCACAGTCCATGAAGACAACCATCGGTATAATCTTCTTCATCATTGCCCTTATCTTTGTATATCGTTCATTCTACGGTATGAGGGTAGGACAGGAGAAACTCGATTAATTCGAAAAATTAGGTTTATTATGAGAACGCCCCATTTTTGGGGCGTTCTTTTTTGCTGCCTTCAAATAAACCCTTACCCTTCTCATATTTTTTTCATTGATGATGTTAGAGAGGATTTTTTCATCAAGAGTGGAAAGGGCATGTATATTGTTTATATTGTTTTGCCTTAACCTACTTAGGTTTTCCATGCCCAGCCCTTTCAGGTGCATCAAATCCAGGTATTCTCTTTCCTTTTCTGAAAGCCTTTCTTTGTCTATCTTATAACTTGTTTTAATACCTTCATTTCTCATGGCGTCTAATCTATCTTTTTCTATAAAATCAATATCATCCAGTCTGGCTAAACGGGAAAAAACCGTATGTCTATCTATTAAGGTGAATGTAAGAACGCATATACAAACCATTAATAGGGTGACGATCATGACATTTATTTTTTTTGACCACAGACCTTCTAAAAAGTTTACAAAAGTTATGGTCTCTAAACCAAAGACAATAAAGCCAATATAACCTAAAACAGGCATCTCAAAGAGCTTTAAATCCTCAAAAAATGGCACGGTATAAATCCATTTGGCAATCGCCCAGTTATTCCAAAATTCCCAGAGTATGCCACATAATAACCCGGCAATCATAGACGCCAGGAAACTGCCAAGGTATCCCTTCTCTATGTCCCCTGCAAAAGACCTATTGCCTAATTTATAATTATATCCATCAAATATGAAACCCACAGATACCCAGGCAAGGCCAAAGAATATTTCCGGTATAATGAGTGTCAAAACAAGTGTTACAAAACCTATAGATATTGCATAGATAGGATAATGTTTTAAGGCTTTGGCCTTAATAACCTTTAATTCCCCTATTATAGAATGGACAATCTCTTTTGTAACATATAAGGCAGGTATTACAGTGCCGTATGATAAAACATATCCTATATGTCTTTGTATGGTTTCCTTTGGGAGGTTTATATAAAACCAGTTCTGTATCCTGAGGTTGATGAGTTCAAATATACACCAGAACCCTGCTGAGATAATAATCAATAAAGGAATAGAATTTTTTAGAATAAGATATCTGCCATTTTTCATAGAATATATGGAATCCATTAGGATTATATAAGACCACCAGATGAATGCATAAAAATGGATATAATAAGGTTCAATTCTCTTAAAAATGATTATGTAGCTTATGATGTGAAAAATAAGGGCAAAAGTTAAAGTGAGTTGTGATTTTAACACATGTTACGAATTATCTGAGCTAATACCTTTTTCATCTGCTAATGATTTTTTTGCGTCAGCGCTCTCTTCAACGGTTTTTTTAACCCTTGTAGCACCTATATAGGTCCTTGAGTAAAAATCAGAGGAAAGGGAGTCAATCTTTACACCTATTCTTCCATGGCCTGAAGATGAGTGTATAAAATTGCCATCTCCAATATAGATACCCACATGGGTAGGATATTTTATATATCTTTTTGTTCTAAAGAATACGAGGTCACCTACTGCAAGCTCATCTTTACTTATCTTTGTCCCAATTTGAAACTGTTCCCTTGCACTTCTGGGAAGTTGAACATCGAAGATCTCGTATATCTTTTTCACATAGGCAGAACAATCAAGTCCCCTGACAGTATTGCCGCCATATTTATATGGGGCGCCCATAAAACTCTTTGCTACCTTTACAAGCATATATTTTTCATCGTTGCTCTTCCAGGTCTTAAGGTTTTTGCTTGTGGTGAGATTTATAAACTCTTCTTTTTTGTCATTATCCGCTGCTTCAATTCTTGGAACAAGGATCAATGTGTTCTGGGTAAGCCTTGCTCCTTCTTTGAGATTATTGGCTTCAAGTAAATCTTCTTTATCTATATTAAACCTTGCTGCAATAACCTCTATGGTATCGCCTTTTTGCACCTTATATTCTATAAACTCTCCATCTGTTTCTGTGACAGGAATCTCTTGATTTAATCTCGGTTTATGTTTTTTCCTCTTTATTTTCTTCTTTTTTGTGTCTTTTTTGGCGACCGTTATATTTTTCTTGTTTTTATTTGTTTCAATCTTTTTTGCATTTTTATCTGTATTGCTTTGAGTATTTTTTTTACTGATTGCCTGATGGGAAAAGACTTCTGGGCTCCATACTAAAAATATGACAAACGAGAGTAAAACCGATAAAAATGTCTTTTTCAATAACCAACCCCTTAAAGAGATTATACAAGAAATATGTGATATGCGTCATTTATTATCAAATTAGGTGTGAACATGTCAAGTTTTTTTTAATAAATATTTGCAAATTTGAAATTTTATGCAATAATCTATATAAATGATAATCATCAGGTGGCTTTTAATGGCTCTTGCCATCATGCTTCTTGGATACTATCTCCCTGGTATAACCATAAGCAGTTTCTGGACTGCCCTCTGGGTAGCCCTTTTTATGGGAATCGTCAATACCATTATCAGACCCATTCTCATCTTTATTACGCTTCCCATAAATATCCTGACCCTTGGCCTATTTACTTTTGTAATAAATGCCTCTCTTGTTATGCTGGCATCTACTGTGATAAAAGGCTTTTATGTCCAAGGATTTTTGTATGCCCTGCTCTTTAGTCTCATCCTATCCATAATAAATTTTGTATTAAACGCTTTTATGAAATCAAATTAAATATGGATAAACGCTTTGTATACCTCGATTTTAATGCACTTAAGACCCTTGCCCAGGGAAACACAAAAAGCATGTCTTCTAACCCCATGGAAGAAAAATCCATGCAAGAGATATGGCATACTTTTAAGGATGAAAAGATAGCACTCGTAACATCACAAAAAGACATGGAGATGGAGCTAATCTCCTGGTTCAACCATCAAGGTTGTTGTATCACAGACATGCTGACACCAATGGAGGCTATAGAAGAATTTGAGAGGTGGGAGCTGTCTGACAAAGACCAAACCAGATACTGGCGAAGGATATTATTCTATTTTGAGCAGATAGACATCTTACCTGAGACCTACCATGAACAGGGGGGCCTTCTTGAAGAAATCATATCTTTACTTGAACAATCCGATATAAATGGATATCCATCAAATAACCTATCATTAAATGAAAATGACACCAGAGAAATCTTGAGAGAATGCATAAGGGTTTTTGAATATGTATTTCCTGAAAAAAACTGGCATGATCTAAGGCATGTTGATTACTCCATAAATTGGAAGGTGATGGAACTTGCCCTAAAAAATCTCCATATAGAGTTGGAGCTTTCAGGAGAAAAAGGGATAAAAAACATGAGGCTTTTCGGTTTACTAAATAGGTTAATAGGGCTTTGTAAAAAAAGCAGTAAGAATCTGCCTTTGGATAAAGGGCACGGAGAATTTATAATAAATATGGTTCTGAAAAAATATTATCAACCCTTAGAAAAAAGCTACATAAAACATATCTACAGTTGCCTCATTCACCATATAAATTTATACCTCACAACAGATTATAATCTCATAGAAAGATTCCATAAGGCCAAAGAATACCATAGTGAAAAAACCGTGGCTCTGTTTAAAACGCTTGATATTGTCACTCCCACCAAATTAAAAACAAAGGTCTTGGATGGTATGTGAAAATTACCTTGACACAAAAATAAAAATATAACAACATAATAATCAAAACAAACAAAACAAACACAAGGAGGTTTTATATGAAAAGAGTTTTAATTTTTTTTCTTGCACTCTTAGTCGGTATTGCCTTTGCAACACCAGGCATTGCCCAGCCAAAGCCTGCAGCTCCGGAAAAGGCAGCACCTGCAAAGGCTGAACCTGCAGCAGCCCCTGAGAAGGCAGCAAAGCCAGAAGGAACTAAAGAGGTTGAGAAACCAAAACCTAAAACATTTCCTGGTTTTGTGGGAACGGTGGAGAATTTGGAAGCAGGACTACTTACTCTGAAATACCCAAAAGGTATGCTTACTCTTGATATCAGCAATGCAAAGTTTAAGGGCTATAAAAATGCATCAGAGATAAAGATAGGTGACAAGGTATCTATAACGCATGTAAAAGGCGTTGTAACCGTCACTAAGATAGCAGGGGCAAAGCCTGGACCAGCTAAAAAAGTAAAAAAGAGCTTCAAAGACTTTGATACCAACAATGACGGAAAGATAACCATCGAAGAGCTAACCATAGTTTTTGTAAACATAACACCGGAGGATTTTAAGAAGTTCGATAAAAATAATGACGGTTTTCTCGATGAAAAGGAATTCAAAGCTATAAAATAGCACAAGAAAAGATAAAATGGATATATTAAGCCCCTGTTTAGGATGCAAACAGGGGCTTTTTTTATGGAAAAATTCTTTTGAAAAAAGACAAAATTAATATAGAATAATAATATGCCATCAAAAGCAAGAAAAGGCTCTTCAAAGGTCATGGAACAGCTTTTAGCAGAAAACAAAAGACTTAAAGAAGCAGTGAAGAAAAATCTCGAATTAAACAATGCTGTCATAAAAGCAAAGAAGGAATGGGAGGATATCTTCGATTCCCTTACAGACATGATAGGGGTAATAGATACAGAACACAGGATTTTAAGGATAAATAAAAAGGCTGCCAATAGTATGGGATATGAACCAAAAGATATAGTAGGGAAGAAATGCTATGAGATATTTCACAAAACAGATGAACCCCCTGCCTTCTGCCCTCATGCGAAAACCATAAAAGAGTCATGTAAGCACAGTGTCGAGGTATATGATAAGATCCTTAAAGGCACATTCCAGATAACTACCACCCCTCTTTATGATGGCGACGGAAGGATACTGGGGAGCATCCATGTGGCAACAGATATATCTAATCTCAAAGAGGCACAGGACAACCTACTGGAGCAGATAAACTTCCTCCAAGTGCTCATAGACACCATACCTGCACCCATATTTTATAAAGATAAAAACGGATTATATCTGGGTTGCAACAAGGCATTTGAGAAATATATTGGTTTACCAAAGGAAGAGATCCTGGGACGCTCCATATTTGAGATCTCAGATGTAGACCTTGCTGAAGAAAATCACAGAATAGACGAAGAACTATACAAAAATCCAGGTAAAAAAATCTATGAAACCCAGATCAAATACGCTGACGGTTCCATACACTATGTTATAAATAACAAGGCTACATATGTGAACAGGAATAATGAGGTGGCAGGTATAGTAGGTGTTATCCTCGACATAACGGAACTTAAAAATATCCAGAAAGAATTGATTAAGGCAAAGGAAGAGGCTGAAAGGGCAAATAATGCCAAGAGTGAATTCCTTGCCAGCATGAGCCATGAAATAAGGACCCCCATGAATGCCATCATAGGTATGGCCGAGTTGCTGCTTGATAGCCACCTAACACCAGAGCAGTTTAAATATGTAAAGGTCTTACATGATGCAGGTGAAAGTCTTCTCAATCTCATAAATGATATACTGGATCTTTCAAAGATTGAATCAGGACAGATAGAAATGGAGTATACAAACTTCGACCTCCTTGATTTGATAGAAAAACTATTTGATATCCTTTCCCTTAAGGCTCATGAAAAGAATATAGAGCTTTTATATATGATAAACCCAGATGTCCCCACTTATCTTATAGGAGACCCTACGAGACTCAGACAAGTCCTTGTAAATCTCATAGGCAATGCAATAAAGTTCACCGAGCACGGTGAGATTGTGCTTAATGTGTCTGTAAAGGAAAGAACTATATTAAGTAAGACAAATGTCAATGAACCTAATGCTATATGGCCAGGGAAAGAAAAAACCAGTGGAGAGGATATTATATTAACCTTTTCTGTTAATGACACAGGCATAGGCATACCTAAAGACAAGCTTGAACAAATATTTGAGAAATTTACCCAAGTAGATGCCTCAACAACAAGGAAATACGGGGGCACAGGTCTTGGCTTGGCCATATGTAAAAAAATAGTGAAGATGATGGATGGAGAGATATGGGCTGAAAGCAAGCCTGGTAAAGGGACAAAGATGTCATTTACTGTTAGGTTTGGCCTCCAAAAAGACCAGGAAAGGGTAAGGGAAAAGCCCATTGCAGTGGATATTAAAGGCATGAAAGTCCTTGTAATAGATGATAATAGTACAAACAGAATGATACTGAGAGAGATGTTAACCAATCTCGGTGCATTTGTAACAGATGTAGAAAACAGCAAACAAGCCATTGAAGTGTTACAAAAAGGCATCCAGGAATCCTCCCCATACAAACTAATCTTGTTGGATTATCATATGCCTGACATGGATGGCATACAGTTAGCAAAGAAAATGGAGGAGATGGATCTAAAAAAAGATAGCCATATAATCATGCTTACATCAGGTTATATAAAAGATGAGACAGAAAAGGCTCGAGGTATTGGTATCACATCCTTATTAAATAAACCCATAAAAAGGGCAGAACTTTTAGAGGCAATCAAAACAACATTGGGATATGCTGTTAAGAAAGAGGAAAAGATATATTATAAGATAGAAGAAAAAACAGGGGACCGTCCCAGAAAGCCTCTAAATATCCTTGTGGCAGAAGATAACGAAGATAATCGCCTCCTTATCTGGTCATATTTTAAAAATACACCACACAGAATTTTTCTGGCAGAAAACGGCAAGATAGCTTTTGAGAAATATAAAGAGAGTCATGAAACCTTTGACCTCATACTCATGGATATGCAGATGCCTATAATGGACGGATACACGGCAACATCATTGATTAGGGCATGGGAGAAAGAAAATAATATAAAGCCCGTCCCCATACTGGCGCTCACTGCATATGCACTTAAAAGAGATGAGCAGAAAAGCATAGAGGCAGGTTGCAATGGTCATCTTACCAAACCCATAAAGAGGTCACAGTTATTTGAGGCAATAGATGCATATACTTTAAAATAGTTAAAAAGGATGGTATTTTAACTAAAAAATGGAACAACAAGACTGGCTAAAAAGATATGAGAGATTAAAAAAGGATGTAGATTATCTCCATACCCATGATACCATAACAGGTTTACCAAATAGGCTTTTGTTTTATGACCGCCTTGACCTTGCAGTCATACATGCCCATAGAAACAAAGAAAGATTTGTGCTCATTATAATCGATGTAGATGATTTTCATATTATAAACCACAAATACGGAAATCATAAAGGAGATGCGCTTCTTAAAGAGACAGGTAACAGGTTGAGGTCAACATTGAGAAAAGGGGATACCATAGCCCGCATTGGAGGGGATGAATTTATACTCATCCTGCCGGGTGTCATGTATAAAAAAGACGCTATAAAGGTTATTAAAAACATCTATAAAGCCTTTGAGACACCTTTTAACTTAAACAATGAGGGTGTAAAAATAAGTTTCAGTATGGGGATATCCATATTCCCCGAGCATGGAAATTCAGGAGATGAAATATTGAAAAACGCAGACATTGCATTGATGAATGCAAAATCACAGGGAAAAAATTTATATAATTTCTTTGCATACCCCTGATGAATTTGTTATTAATTAAGCATAAAAGATAGATTTTTTTTAAAAAATATATAGAGAAAGGAGGTTTTTTTTTAAAAAATATATAGAGAAAGGAGGTTTTTATGAAACGTATTTATCTGTCTTTATTTCTTATCATGTTTCTTGTGTTTTCAGCATCGGCATATGCCCAGATAAGACCAGGTGCAATAGCCATTACACCCATATTTGGTGGATATACCTTTGAGGGAAATCAGCACCTAAAGACAGGCCCTTTATACGGTATAAAGGGTGGCTATGACTTTACAAAAAACTTCGGTGCAGAGATACTCTTTAATTATGTGCCCACAAAATATGAAACCATGAGGGACAGAAGGACAAATGTCTACAATTACAGGGCAGAAGGTCTATATTATTTCATGCCAGACAAAAAGTTTGTCCCATATGCAGCCTTTGGTGTAGGTGGGACAACCCTTGGCTACCCAGGTGACGAAAGCACCAAAACAAGGGGGGCAGTAGGTTATGGCCTTGGCCTTAAATATTTCCTCTTTAAAAATATGGCATTAAGGGGAGATGTCAGGCATATTATTACATGGGGTGATGTGTATAACAATCTTGAATACACCTTTGGCTTGACCTTCTATTTCGGCGGAAAAGCACCTGTTGTTGCAGCAGCACCACCTCCACCACCACCTCCACCACCACCTCCTCCTCCACCACCTCCTCCAGCAGTGAAGGATTCAGACGGCGATGGTGTCCCAGATGACCTTGACAAATGTCCTGATACACCAAAAGGCTTTAAGGTAGAAAAAGATGGATGTTGTCCTGATTCAGATGGCGATGGGGTCCGTGACTGCCTTGATAGGTGCCCTGATACACCAAAAGGAGCAGAGGTAGACAAGGAAGGATGTCCTGTTGTTACAATACCCAAGGCAGCCCCTGCCATGACAGGCAAAGAAAAAGAGATCATGGAGAAGGGTAAGGTAAAACTCAATGTCCTGTTTGATACGAACAAGTGGAATATAAAACCAAAATACCACAATGAACTAAAGGAATTTGCCGATGTTATGATAAAACATCCTGAGCTTAAGGTTGTGGTAATAGAGGGTCACACAGACAGTGTGGGCGGAGCCAAATATAATATGAGACTCTCTCAGAGAAGGGCAGACAGCATAAGAACCTACCTTATAGAAAAATTCAAGATAGAACCTGACCGCCTAAAGGCAAAGGGATATGGTTTGACTAAACCTGTGGCAAGCAATAAGACTGCAAAGGGGAGACAGGAAAACAGGCGTGTAGAGGCAGTAGTAGAGTATATTATTAAAAATTAGGAAAAAAGAATTAAAACAAACATAAATGCTACTATGGCTGCACCCTTGTAGGTGCAGCCATAGCATAAGGGATTATCAGTGCAAGACCTCTATGGGTTCGTATTTTGTCCCTTCCAAGGCAGGATAAACCCCTGCAACCAAACCTACCAATATACTAATGAAGATAGATAAAAAGATGTTCTGCACATGAAGGATAAAAGGGAATCCACCAAGATAGTCTACTATTATGGTGATGATGCAACCAAACAATATACCGGCTATGCCACCTATTAATGAGACAATCACAGACTCTGTGAGGAATTGAAGTATGATATCCCTTTTCTTTGAACCTACCACCCTCCTGATACCTATCTCCATCTTTCTTTCTGTGACCGATAAAAGCATGATTGCAAATATGCCAAGGCCTCCTATTAAGAAAGATACGATAGATGCTATGATAGTAAGAATAGATACAAGCCTTATGCCCTCTTCCCTTGTCCTTAAGATATCGTCCAGGGTGAATATGGAGAAATCATCTTTCTGGCCTTCCTTGAGATTATGGAGTCTCCTCATAAGATTACGAACCTTCTGTTTCATATCAGCCAAGCTCACACCTTCTTTTGTCTGGATATATGCGCCTTTTATGTAATCTATATTGCTGTATCTTCTCATAAAGGTATTAAGGGGTATATAGACCTGCATATCTTGATCCTGCCCGGTAAAATCTACACCCTTCTCCTCTATGACACCTATTATCTCTGTAGGTGCCCTGTATATGAGTATATTTTTACCAATGGGATTATCTCCCTTAAAGAGATTTTCATATACCTTATAACCTACCACAGCCCTCTTCTCCACATCTGTATCATCCTTCTCAATAAAAGGTCTCCCCATGATGATACTGATATTTCGCACTGTGAATATATTGGCCGTAGCACCCATTATGCTCACCTTGAGTGTATTTTCACCGTATCGGGCAGGATAGGTGGTATCATAAAAAGGCACCACCTCTTCCACCTCTACAAGCCTCTCTTTCAAGATCTTTATATCCTGAAGCTTTAAGGATTTTGACTCTGCAAACTGCCTCGTCCCTCTTCCTGTTACAAAGACAAGCCCAGACCTCAATATGACAAGATTTTTGCCAAACCTGCTTATCTCATCATCTATCTTTTGTTTCATGCCACTACTTATATTTCCGAATGCCACAAGGCTCATAACAGCAAAGAGTATCCCCAAAAGTGATAGCAACATCCTTGCCTTATGTATAATGAGATTCTGTAAGGCTATCTTGAGATAGAAATTTAATGTATATATCATCCCCTTATTGCCTCAATAGGTTCTATCCTACTTGCCTTGAGCGCTGGCTTGAGACCGGAGATGGTTCCTGTTAGGGAACTGAAAAGTAAGGCAAATACCACCACCTTAAAGGAAAATTCCATGGGTATATCGAATAGTTTTTCAAATACACCTTGGAGAAGAAGGCTTAATATTATGCCCATGATCCCACCTAAAAATGTAATAAAAACAGATTCGAAGAGAAAAGAGAGGAGTATACCCCTTTTCGATGCACCGTATGCCCTCCTGATACCTATATCCTTTTTCCTCTCCTGTATGGTAAGGTAGAAAAGATTGGCAAGGACAAATCCACTCACCACAAGGGCAACTATTGATGCAGTCCCGAGAAAAAGTAATAGAGAACCTGAGATGACGCTCATAAACTGGAGCACATCCCTTGAACTCCTTATTGTAAAATCATCCTGGTCACCTGTGATGCCGTGATTTTTTCTAAGCACGGCCTTTATATCTTCAATGGTAGCGTCCACATCCCTGGATGTTTTAACCCTTATAACACCTAAGTACCTTTTTTCATTAGAGAGCTTCGATGTTACAGTAGACAGAGGCATGATGACCCTATCGTCTATATTAGGACCGCCTGCAGCGCCACCTCTCTCCTCAAGGATACCTAAAACCTTTGAAGGCAATTTGCCTATAACAATGGTCCTGCCTATAGCATCCTCACCTTTGAACAACTCATCATATACCTTAAAACCTATAACACAAACCGAATCGGCATCAGCTACATTATCCCTGTTAAAGACCGTGCCCATAAAGAGCTTCCACTTGAATGAGTCAAAATAATTCTCCGTAGCGCCTATAACATTCGTCTGCCATTTTCTGTCTTTATATCTCATGGTAAGACCCCTGACAGAATATGCCTTTGTTATGTCGTATATGCCTTTTATCCTCTCGATAGATTCGGCATCCCTGTAAGTGAGGGTATTCAACCTTTCTCTTGCCATCCTCTGCCTCTCACTGCCTCCAAAAATCATAATCGAGTCCGGACCTAATGCCTCGAATATCTCATATGCCTTTTTATTTGCTCCATCAATGGTGGTGATGATAACACATATAGACAGGATGCCCAAGGCAACCCCTGCAAGAGAAAACAAGACCCTTGCCCTGTAATAAAAAAGGATCTTTAGGGTCTCCTCTAAAAATTCCCTAATTTGAAGTATCTTCAGAGATAATCCCATCCTCAATCCTTATAAGCCTCTTGCCGAATTGTGCCAGCTTGGGGTCATGGGTAACCACAATCACGGTCTTGCCCTCACTATTGAGCATACGAAAGAGCTCCATGATTTCGTTACCTGTCTTAGAGTCCAGGGCACCTGTAGGTTCATCGGCAAGGATCAGGTCAGGGTCATTTATAAGGGCTCTGGCTATGGCAACCCTCTGTTGTTCACCCCCTGAAAGCTGGGACGGCTTATTGTGTATCCTCTCTCCAAGGCCAAATCTTATAAGCAACTGCCTTGCCTTATCTCTGGGGTGTTTTATATTCTTCTTTGAATACACTATGGGTATAAGGACATTCTCTATGGCATTGAGATAGGGTAGTAAAAAAAATTGCTGGAATACAAAACCTATATGCTCATTCCTAAACATGGCAAGGGATTCATCATCCATGCCATCAACACTTCTATCCATAAAAAGATATTCGCCCTCTGTTTGTTTATCCAGAAGACCTATAATATTCATAAGGGTTGTCTTCCCTGAACCTGATACACCCATGAGTATCACCATTTCTCCTGCTTTTATGGACAAATCAATACCCTTCAGGATAGGCAACTCCCTCTCTCCGATGACATAGCTTTTTTTAATGCCTTTTAAAATGATCACTTCTTAGGACCCGGCTGATTTTTCTTTAAGATAGGTATTGTGATAAGCTCGCCTTCTTTTAAACCTGATATAATCTCCGTCCATCGGTCATCCCTTATGCCTATCTCTACCTGCCTGCGCTCTGTGTTATTGCCTGCCTTTAAATAGACCACATTCTTTCCTTCCTCAAACCGAACGGCGCTATTGGGGACAACAAGGACGTCCTTCTTCTCTTCTATGATGATTTTGGCATGGCTTGTCATCTCAGGTTTTAAGAATACAGTATCCTTTGGGTCGATCTTTACTATGGCAAGATAATAAACAATATTGTCTCTTATCTCAGGCTGAGGGTATATCATGGATATTGTACCGGTAAAGACCTTTTTTCTGTAGGCATCCACCCAGTATTCTACCTTCATCCCCTTTTTTACACGTCCTATATCTGTCTCATCTACATATATCCACATCTCCAGTTTAGTAGGGTCTATTATGGTAATAAGATTAACTGCCGAGAGTCCTGCCACCACAGTCTCGCCTTCCTGGGTTGTGACCTGAGATACATAACCTGATATGGGTGAATATATCTTGTGATAACTCAAAGAGACATCAAGGCTACCAATCTTCTCTGTTACCTCTTTTATCTTTGCCTTTGATGCCTCTACCTGTGCCTTTGCCACATCCATCTCCCTCTTGGCCTTATCTACATTGTCTTTTGTGGTGAATTCTTTTTCAAGGAGCCTCATTTCTCTTTCATAATTGAGTTTATTGTAGGAATACTGCGCCTCCTTTGCCTCCAGGTCTTTTTTTTGCTCTTCCAGTTGGGCAAGAAGATTTCTTCTCTCAGCCTGTTTTTCCCTGTCATCTATCTCTGCAATGAGTGCGTTTTTTTGAACAAAATCTCCTACCTGGTATTTAAGCCTTGTGATGACCCCTGTTGCCCTTGTCCCAACCTTCACTATGGCGCCCACCTGAGATTTTATAATACCTGTCTGTTCTGTAGAGTGGAGGACCTCTCCCTTTTTTACCTTATAGACCTCTTCATTTCTCATATGGTTCTTATTCTTTTTCATTATTAAAAATGAAATAATGACAACAATTACTATTAGACTGATCAGGCCAAAGATTAGGTATCTCTTTTTCTTCTCCATATTAATAATCCATAAGATAGGCAACCTTTTTTAGATTTGCCAGAGAATTATTTGCCTGATATAGGGAGGTAATGAGGTTCTCGTTTGCCTTTGCCAGGTCTTTTTCTGCCTGAAGAAGTGTCAGTATATCGCCTCTGCCCACCTTGTATTCGCCCATTGCCTGTTCAAAATTTGTATTAGCCTCTCTCAATAGTTCACTATAAAGCCTTATATTTTCCAGGCTCAATTCATAGTCCTTATACGCCTTGGCTATCTCGAGCCTTACAGTCCTCTTTATCTCCTCTAATCTGAACCTCGCTGCGCTTAAATCACTTGCAGCTGCCTTCATATTATAATACCTACCCACACCGTCAAAGAGGGGATACGTTAATGTTAATCCAAAGGTATCCTGCCTATTGTTGGGGATGACGGTCTTGTCCACCCTTGATTGTTGCAACTCTGCATCGAGCTTGGGATACCATTCACTCTTTTTCTCTTTATAGACCATATCAAGCCTTTCTATCTCCTTTAGCTGATAGTTCACATCAGGCCTTGCCTTAAGCGCCCTCTCAGCAAGGACATCAAGGCTTTCCTTAAAGCTCGGGCTTGCAAGATTGCCTTCCACATCTATTTTATCATCAGGACCATAGAGAAGTAGGGAATTTAAGTCCTCAATTGCCTTCTCAAAATCCTTTTGAGCATCAAAGAGTTCAATCTTGGAGGATGTGAGCCTTACCTCTGACTGGAGGACATCGCTCTTCTTGGCAACTCCTGCCTCATACTTTGCCTTTGTGAGTTCCAGGATCTTTTTGGCGGTCTCATATGCCTCTTTCCTCTTCTCTACAATATTTTTTTTGCCCAAAGCTGTATAGAATGCAGTTTTTATACTGAATAGAATGTCATTCTTGATCGACTCAAGTTTTTCCTTCTCCCTACCTACCGTTGATATGGAACCCTGGCGTCTGGCAGACCTTAAACCACCATCATATAGCCTGTAAGACAAAGAACCTGTGGCATTATAGACATCATTCCTTAGGGTGCCTGTTGCCCCTGATGTCCTTGATGATGTTGGGCTACCATAGAGATACCTTGTATATCCTCCCTGGACATTTGCCTTGGGTAGATATGGGTCAAGGGTGGAGTTATATTGATATTCTGTGCTCTTTACAGACTCTTTTTGTTGTTTGATGGGAAAAGAGACCTCCATACCCCTTTTAATAGCCTCGTCCAGTGTAATTGCATAAAGCTCGAATACCCATAATAAAAAAAGGAATGGAAGGATTTTTAAGATCTTCATATTTCATCAATGAAAAATGCCGAGGATCGGAATTGAACCAATGACACGCGGATTTTCAGTCCGCTGCTCTACCGACTGAGCTACCTCGGCATTGAGTTTATTTTAAACATAAGTAATCGGGTTATGTCAAGTATAATCATTGCAGTTTATTGCGTTGTATTTATTGTTGTCATATGTTGTTCGTGTATGTATACTTATGAGGCTTTTTTGTGGAGGATAAAAATTATGGATATGGATAGATTTTTTAACCCCAAAAGTATAGTTGTATTTGGTGTATCAGATACACCCACAAATCTGGGCAGGATTATAACAGGCAATCTTGAGCGTTTCAATTTCAGGGGCAATATCTACTCTATAGGTGCTTATGAAGGCTTTGATGGAGAAAGAAGGATCTTTACAAGCCTCAATAATATAGAGGAAACACCTGATCTGGCCGTAATACTTGTTCCTGCCACAAAAGTGCCGGGTGTCCTCGAAGAATGCGGTAAAAAAGGCATCACCCACGCCATTGTTGAAACAGGCGGATTTTCTGAATTCTCAACTGAAAGAAACGATCTGGAAAAACAGATCCATGGGATTATAGAAAAATATCAAATGAATATTATCGGTCCTAATTGTTTTGGGACTATAAATATTAATAAAGGCGTTGTCCTGCCCTTTTTTATATTGAGCCCTCATTATATGAAGTCAGGCAGGGTCTCCCTTATCTCCCAGAGCGGTGGCATATTCTATGACACATGCATGATAAGTTCATGCGAAAACCTTGGTCTTGCAAAGGTGATAAGTATAGGGAACAAACTCGCCATAGATGAAAATGCTTGCCTGGAATACCTCATTCATGACCCTGAAACAGATGTAATAGGTATCTATCTTGAACATTTTAGCGATGGTAAAAGATTTCTGGAGATTGCATCATCCACAGAAAAGCCCATTGTTCTCCTTAAGGCAAATAGGGGCCACACAAGCCGTGAGATAGCCCGATTCCACACGGCAGCCCTTGCAGGTGACGATGAAGTGGCAGAAGTAGCCGTGAAACAGGCAGGGGTTATTTTGGTTAAGGGTTTTCAAGAGATGGTAGATTGCCTAAAGGCTTTCTGCCTTGAGCAAATAAAAGGGGATAGGCTTGCCGTCATATCCCGTTCAGGTGGCCACAGCGTCCTTGCAGCAGATAGCGTGGAGAAATATGGGTTTAGACTTGCTCAATATTCTCAAGGATTTCTCGATTTTGTAAAATCAAAAAAACTCAATGTTATAAGGTTAACCAATCCTCTTGATGTGGGTGATGTATATGATTTGAGCCTTTATACAGATATCCTTGAGGCAGCCGTTAAGGAAGATAATGTAGATGGTATTGTCTTTATAATCACTTACAGTTCTGAGACAGACAGTATAAAGGTCAAAGAGTTTATAAGAAATGCAGAACAGATATCCCATGCCTTCAAAAAGTCCGTTGCCCTCTCTGTCATCACCAATAAAAATGAGTGGCTTCCCACAAGGTATGCTGCACAAATCCCCATATTTTCTGACTGTGATAGAGCCATATGGGCAATATCAAAATGCCTGGAACACACAAAAGGATTATCAAAAAGAAAGAGGTTGAGGGAAAAAAGACCATATTCAGTAAATAGGTCTACCTTCAAAAAGAAAACAGATTCTGGAATGAGCCACCCTGCCCTTACCTTTCAATTACTTAAAGATTACGGACTTCCTGTGGCAGAGCAAAGGATTATAAAGAATTTAGAAGAGGCTAAATTTTATGTATCTTCTATGGGTTTTCCCGTGGTTTTAAAGGATGCATCACCTCACATCCTCCACAAGACAGAAAAAAAAGGCGTCATCTTGAGTATAAACAATGAAGACGAACTCTGTAAGGCAATGGATGATATAAATGCAGAAGAATATATCATCCAACCCATGTATAAATCAGGCATAGAGATCATCATCGGCGTGAAAAATGATAAAGATTTCGGTCATGTTGGTCTTGTAGGATTAGGAGGTCTATATACAGAGATCTTAAAAGACAGGTCTATGAGGATACTGCCTTTAGATGAAGATGAAGTTGAGGAGATGTTAAAAGAGTTGAAGGCCTATAAGATAATTCAAGGCTTCAGAGGCAAACCACCTTCAGATATAAATTGCCTTAAAAGGATAATGGTGGGTGTATCAAGGCTAATCATGGAAAACCCCCATATAGAAGAACTCGATATAAACCCGGTTATTCTCTATAAAGAAGGTGAAGGGGCTGTTATTGTAGATGCAAAGATAAGGTTTTCTTAAATAGAGGCTTTTTTAGAGGTTTTGTATATTTAATTGTGTCTGACGGCCAAAAAAGGTAACCTCCTGTTGAAAAATATCTTTATTGGCTACTGAAGTATCAAAATGAAAGATTTTTGAGTAGAAAGTTAAATAATTAATACTATTTTCAAATTCTATTGTGAGCAAAAATCATATAGAGAAGAAAAGATCCACAGTGAGGTTGCCTCATGATAAGACACAATTCTATTGACAAAATGACTTTTTATTTTGCCTTGACATTATTTATCCAATTCGGCAAGATATGGATAATTATAGAATAAAGATAAAAATTAATGTTAGCCTTCAAAAATAAAGACAAGGCAATGTCAAAGCGAAATATTTACAAACATTCTATCGACCTAAAGCGTCTGAGGATAAAGAATGCAGAAAGGATAGAATTTGCCGCGCAACTCGAAAAAATACCCTATCGGGGATATGAAGTGGAGAATATTGCCGATGGAAGGAAAATTGTCATTGTAAAGCCTGGGGGAAAGCAAGCATGGGGCAAGATGAGAAAAGAAGATTTTTTCGTCTTTATTTATAATCCATCTGAACAAAGTCTATGGCAAATCACACATAAGCAGATACTTGAGGATTTATATCAAAAGGCTGATGCGAATTGCGAGGCGACCATTGATATTCTAAAAGCATTCGAAAGAGTGTATAATGGTGAGGATCCTGACGATGTATTGCAGACTGTTTGCTTGCAAAACCCCGTAGGCGAGAACCCTGAAGCTTTATTGAAAGCCTATAAATGGATTTGGGGTCAGGAAGATGTGAACTATCCAACTGGTCAAGGAAGGGCCATGTCATGGGAAGAAATGAAAGCCCTTCTACAAAAGCTAACAACACAGAAGGAATAAAACCGATGAGATACAAAACATCAGAAGAATATTCACCTTTTCCTTTGATGGTAATGGAGAGTTCTGAATATTCTCCCAATAAGTGTGTTTTTCGAAATGATGAATATGGCATTTGGCTTTATCATGCCAATTGCATTGAATTTATGGATATTATCGTTGCTAAGTTCCCGGAGGGTAAGTTCGATATGATTTTTGCTGACCCGCCATACTTCTTGTCGAATGGGGGCATTACTTGCCATGCAGGGAAAATGGTTAAGGTTGACAAGGGGCAATGGGATAAATCCAACGGGCCTGAGATGAACCATGAATTTAATCTTGCATGGCTTTCAAGGTGTCAAAAGGTTTTGAAACCAAATGGGACAATTTGGGTTTCCGGAACACATCATGTAATACACTCTGTTGGTTACGCGATGCAACAGTTGGGCATGAAAATACTTAATGACATTACTTGGGAAAAACCTAACCCGCCGCCTAACCTTTCATGCCGGTATTTTACACATTCAACAGAGACAATCATATGGGCAGCCAAGTCTGAAAAATCAAGACATCTGTTTAACTATGACGATATGCGAAAGATGAATAAAGGTAAACAGATGAAGTCTGTGTGGAATATTCCAGCGCCTAATGGGGACGAGAAAATTTTCGGCAAACATCCAACACAGAAACCAGTTGCTCTACTAGAACGGATCATTCTTGCATCAACAAATGAAACTGACCTGATATTTGATCCTTTTTCGGGCAGTTCAACAACTGGCGTGGCAGCAATAAATACGAACCGAAGGTTTGTTGGGACTGAGCTTGAACGTGAATTTATTACGCTATCTATTATGCGGTTAAAGCATGCGCTAGAGAAGCGACACTCAACTCTCAAGTTTGAATCGAAATAGGTTATGGAAAGAGACGATGCAATAAGAAGATTAAAGGAATTGGAAGGTACAGACTTGGTTCAACTTGCACGCAAGTATAATGTTACTATTTGGAAAGGTGACAAAAAGAACAAGGGATGGGCAGGGCACGTGCTTGAACGATATTTGGGCCTCCCAATAAATTCAGCGCAATCGCCCAATTTTGGCTCTTGGGAACTTAAGATTGTTCCGCTCAAGCGGTTAGCGAACGGCACTATCACCGTTAAGGAAACAATGGCCATTACTATGATAGACCCCTACAATGTGGATAATACTCCTTTTGAGCAAAGCCACTTATTATCCAAACTACAAAAAGCTGTTGTATGTGCTCGGTTATTCGAGTCGCAAGAAGAAGAACGATCTTTATTGCTTCGAGTTGCCACTTTCGATCTCAATGACAGAGACCTCTATGAACAAGTAAAAAGAGACTATGAAGAAACGAGAAACTGCATTCGCACGCGGGGTTTCGAGCATCTTACAGGAGCAATGGGTGTATTGGTTCAGCCAAGAACTAAGGGTGCTGGTCATGGAAGCACAAGCAGGGCTTTCTATGCACGAAAGCAGTTTGTTGCAAAAATGCTAGGAATGGAAAAGGGCTAACAAGGCGCTGCACCTGACCGCTATTCCGCTGCGCTCCATAGCGGCAGATGAGCTCCGCCGTTATGCAGAAAAATATAAAGAAAGATAGGTTTGGTTTGTGGAAATAAAATTTTCTCGTCATACAAAAAGAAGAGGAAAATTATACGAAATTAAAGAGGAAACAGCAGAAATATTCTGGAAGGAAAAGAATTGACTCAAGGGGAACAAGAGATTATAGAAAATTTTGTAAGGATTCAAGTATCCTATAAAGGTTGTTGTAAAGGTTGTTGATTCTGTGGAAGATGACATAATAAATGTAATCACAAATTACCCTCTCAAGAAAGGAAGAGAGAGATGAAAGTTTACTACGATGATGAAGTAGATGCTCTATATTTAAAGCTCGGGGAAGAAACTCCAGATGGTGTTGTAGAAATTTCTGAAGGCGTTAATTTAGATACGACATCCGGAGATAAGATAGTAGGTATCGAAATTCTTCTTGCCTCAAAAAAGATTGATTTAAAGACAATACCATCCTACACACTGGAATTTGAAAAAGAATTGATAACTCAGAAAATTGTCTAACAAATCACTCCAGCAGATTACTTATAGCCACAACTGACCTAATTCGTTAGGGCATCATCCTAAGACGACAATGAAAAGGTATAAGATGAGCTTTTTGAGCAATCTATTCGAGGAAAAAACAAACGAAGAGCGCCAAGGAAGCTGTATGCAGAGTACAGTAAGTAGATTCCATTCCCCGCTGACCTATTAGGTGGTGACGCCTGACTGGTCTCTTGGCCTTGATATATCCAGATTCTACACAGAGGCTCCACTAAGTGAGATAGGGATAGATGAGATACAAAAGTGGCGTAATGGTCCTCTTAGAGAAGAATATGCAGTAGTATCTTTGGATGCAATGATGTTTCCTATAAAGAGAGATAAAGCAGAAAATGAATCGATAAACGAGTAGCGACCGAGTTTTTAAGGGAGATCGTTTTTAATAATTTATATGGTGCCGACGGCGGGACTTGAACCCGCACGGGTTTCCCCACACGCCCCTCAAACGTGCGTGTCTACCTAATTCCACCACATCGGCACTTATGAACACTACTTTGCTGGCAATCTTTCCTCTGCCTGAGGGACTGTCTGCTTGACTGTGTATTCCTTATGGCTGTAAAAATAAGCAAGTAGCAGACTTGTAATCATAAAGACAATCACAGCAGCAGTTGTCAGCTTTGTCATAAAACCGCTGGAGCCCGAGCTCCCGAAAAGCGTCTGGCTTGAACCAGCACCAAATGCTGCCCCTATTTCAGAACCCCTACCGGTTTGCAAAAGAACTATCAATATAAGGGCAACGCATATTATTATATGAATAATCGCTATAACAGTCAACATTATCTTTTCTCCACAACTTTATTTATTATACCAACAAATCCTTCGCCTTTCAAGGATGCACCTCCGACAAGGGCACCATCAATATCTTTCATCTCTATAAGTGAGCCTATATTTTCAGGGGTTACACTTCCACCGTATAGGATCTTTTGATCCTCTGCGGCACCACCATATAAGCCCCTTATTAAATCCCTTATGAACCTATGGACTGTCTCTGCCTCATCCGGAGTTGCATTCTTTCCTGTCCCAATAGCCCATACAGGTTCATAGGCTATGACTATATCATTAATCTTTTCTATGCCATAAAGGGCTTTTTTTACCTGAATGCCTACAACATACTCTGTAATGCCTTTTTCCCTCTCCTCCAATGTTTCACCCACACACACAATAGGCATAAGACCTGATGCAAGTGCCTTTTTTGTCTTGATATTTATGTTCTCATCGGTTTCGAGAAAATATTTTCTCCTCTCTGAGTGGCCGATGATAACATACTTGCACCCTGCATCCTTGAGCATAGAAGGTGAGATCTCACCGGTATATGCGCCCTTTTCTTCAAAATACATATTCTGGGCAGCAAGCCTGACATGTGATCCTTCTATGACATTGTAAACTGAACGTAATGATGTAAAAGGAGGCGCCAGGACAATCTCGCCTCCGTGGATATTTTTTGTGTTCTCCACAATATATCTTGAAAGGACAATCGCCTCATCTATTGTGTTATGCATCTTCCAGTTCCCTGCTACCATCCATCCCCTCATTGTGAACCTCCTTATCTCTCAAGGGCCTCTATGGCAGGCATAGGCTTACCTTCCAATAATTCAAGGAATGCACCGCCGCCAGTGGATATATAGGATATCTTATCGCTCTCCCCTGCCCTGTGGACTGCCACATCTGTATCTCCACCACCTATAATGGTTAAGGCATGAGAATTTGCTACATAGGTAACCATGGCAAAGGTTCCCCTGCTAAATGGATCAAGCTCAAACATACCCATAGGTCCATTCCAGAGTATTGTCTTTGCATTCTGTATGGCTGTTGAGAACAAAGAAACTGAAGCAGGACCAATATCAAGACCCATCCACCCCTTTGGTATCTCCTGAACAGTGCAGGTCTTTGTCTCTGTATCAACAGATGCCTTTTCGGCCACAATAAAATCTACAGGAAGATAAAACTTTACATTTCTATCCCTTGCCTTATTCATTATACCCTTAGCCAGTTCAACCATATCCTCTTCACAAATGGAATTCCCTATCTCATATCCAAGGGCTTTGAGAAATGTAAAGGCCATGCCACCGCCCACTATTAATTTATCCACCTTATCTACCAATTTTTCAAGGACGCCGATCTTGTCAGAAACCTTTGCACCGCCTATGATTGCCACAAGTGGTCTTACGGGATTTCCCATTGCCTTCTCAAAATATGCAAGCTCATTTTTGAGAAGAAATCCTGCAGCACAAACCTTCACAAAGTCTACTATGGCAGTATTAGATGCTGCCTTTCTATGAGATACGGCAAATGCATCATCTATATAGACATCACATAATTTTGCAAGCTCTCGTGCAAACTCAGGATCATTCTTTTCCTCACCAGCATAGAATCTCAGATTTTCCAGGAGAATAATATCTCCCTCCTTCATCTCTGATACTGCCTTTTCAACAGTCTCACCAATACAATCTTCGAGGAAAACAACTTCCTTGTTAAGGAGTTCGGAGAGCCTTTTTGAAGCTGCCTTTAGAGAGAATGCCTCTGACCTTTTTCCCTTAGGTCTGCCGAGATGGGACCCCACTATCACCTTTGCACCCTTCTCAAGGGCATAATTTATAGTGGGTAGATGTGCCCTTATCCTTGTATCATCTGTTATATTGCCTTTTTCATCCATAGGGACATTGAAATCAACCCTAATAAATACCCTGTTGCCTTTTAAATCAATCTGGTCAATATACTTCATATCCCACCAACCTTTCTATAAAACATTTTTTAAGTTCAATCAAAAAGGCTTCAACCCTTTTACCTGAACTCATTGTTAAATAAGATTTTATTTCATTTCATTATAAACGAAAGTAGTTCCACCATTCTGTTAGAGAAACCCCATTCATTGTCATACCAGGATAGAACCTTAACCATATTCCCACCAATAACTGTAATATTGGGGATATCAATAATCGATGAATGTGGATTACCATTAAAGTCGCAAGATACCAGAGGCTCGTCAGAGCAAAACAGTATATTCTTCATTGGCCCTGCGGCATATTCCCTAAATTTTGCTATTAAATCATCCTTTGTTATATTCCTTGAGAGGGTGGCCACAAAATCCACTATTGACACATTTGGCGTTGGCACCCTTATGGCAAGCCCATCAAGCTTACCCTTTAGTTCAGGTATAACCTCTGACATTGCCTTCGCTGCCCCTGTTGTCGTGGGAATCATGGAAAGGGCAGCAGCCCTTGCACGCCTTAAGTCTTTATGGGGTTCATCAAGGACTACCTGGTCATTGGTAAAGGCGTGGATTGTGGTCATTAAACCCTTTTCTATGCCGAATTCCTTCTGAAGTATCTTTGCTATAGGTGCTAAACAATTTGTTGTGCATGAACCCATGGAGATTACATGGTGCTTGGTCTTGTCGTAAACTTCTTCATTGACACCAAGGACGAATGTCACGTCAGGGCCTTTTGCAGGGGCAGAGATGACCACCTTTTTTGCACCTGCCTTTATGTGCTTTTCAGCGCCTGCCCTGTCTGTAAATTTACCTGTGCTTTCAAGGACCACATCTACACCTAAATCCTTCCAGGGAAGCGATTCTGGTTCTCTTATAGAATATGCCTTAATCTCTTTGCCGTTGATTATAATGGAATTGTCCGTTGCCTTTACATCAGCATTCATGATTCCGTGGACAGAATCATACTTAAGAAGGTGTGCAAGAGTTTTAGAATCTGTAATATCATTTACTGCAACAAACTCAATATCCTTATTAGCTAATCCTGCTCTCAACACAAGCCTCCCAATCCTTCCAAAACCATTGATACCAATCTTGTAAGACATAACTCCCTCCTTTTTTATATATTCTTAATAGTAATTTGAAACCCTAAGACTTGTCAAATATTTTCTTTTTTCTTCAGGGTCTTAATCCCTCTTGTCATATATTGCAAACCTGACAAAACCGTAAAAATCACTACTGCATAAAAAAACCAATCCTTATATTCCCGTTTGTCTGACCAGAGTATATACATAATAGTCAAAATCTGGCAAAGAGTAGTGAGTTTGCTCAGGATGCTCGGTGATGGCTTTGACTTATAAGAAAGCATATATAGGACAAGGAAACCTGCTGCTATGAGAAAATCTCTTATAAGAACCGTCAATGTAACCCAGAGGGGGATAAATCCTTTAATAGACAGCACTATATACGATGAAGCAAGCATAACCTTATCTGCCATAGGGTCAAGTATAGCACCGATATATGTCTTTGCCTTCATAATACGAGCAAGAAAACCGTCAAGGAGATCGCTTATCCCCTGGGCAATAAAAAGACAGAGGGCTATGTTGAATCTTCCTTGATTAACAGCCATAATAAAAAAGATTGTAATAAAAAGACGAAAGATTGAAAAGAGATTAGGTATATTCATTCCCTGTATAGATTTCTAAACGTTGCAAATCTGTCAAGAAAGGCAAGTTCCACTGTATCTGTAGGGCCGTTTCTCTGCTTTCCTATTATCACCTCTGCTATACCTTTATTAGGATTATCCGGGGTCTTGTTATAGACCTCATCTCTATAGATAAACATTATTACATCTGCGTCCTGCTCAATGGCACCAGACTCCCTCAAATCTGCCAGCCTTGGCCTCTTATTATCCTTTTCACGTTGTTCAGGTGCCCTATTAAGCTGTGATATGGCGATTATAGGTATATTAAGTTCCTTTGCCAGTGCCTTTAAAAACCTCGATATCTCAGATATCTCCTGCTCCCTTCTCTCAGCGTTCGACCTGCCCCTCATAAGCTGTAGATAGTCTATTATAATCAAACCAAGACCATGTTCCTTCTTCATTCTCCTCGCCCTTGCCCTGAGTTCAAGAACACCCATGGATGGTGAGTCATCTATAAATAAAGGTGCCTTTGTTAGCTTACCTGTTGCTCTCACAAGTTTAGGCCAATCATTTTGTGAAAAAGTCCCTGTTCTCAACTTCGAATGTTCTATCTCAGACTCGGAACTAAGAAGCCTTGTAACAAGTTGTTCCTTGGACATCTCCAGAGAGAATATACCCACAGGGACAGGTGATTCATCCATGGTAGCCACATTTTGTGCAATATTCATACAAAATGCCGTCTTTCCCATGCTTGGTCTTCCTGCCACAACAATGAGATCAGAAGGCTGAAGTCCGCTTGTCAATCGATCAAGTTCTACAAAGCCTGTTGGTATACCTGTAACGCTCTGTTTTTTATGATATAACCTGTCGATTGTCTCTATGCTCTGCATTATTACATCTTTTACATGAAAAAACGCAGGCCTTAATTTCTTTTCTGCAACCTGGAATATCATCTTTTCTGATTCATCTATATATGTGTCTATATCTGAATCAACATCATATCCTTTTTCTATAATCTGGGTCGCAACACTTATAAGGCTCCTTGCAAGGGCTTTTTCCCTTACCATCTTTGCATACTGGGTTATATTCGCCGATGTGGGCATCATATCTACCAAGGCATTCAGGTATGTAATACCTCCTATATCATCTATCATGCCCTTGTCCTTGGCATAGCTGCTTACTGTAATGAGGTCTATTGCCTCATTACGCTCATAGAGGTCTGTAATAATCTTATATATCTTAGCATGGCTGTCTCTGTAAAAATCTTCATGGCTCACCATATCGATAACCCTATTGATTGCTTCGTTATCGACAAGAAGACCACCAAGGAGAGACTGCTCTGCCTCTATATTCTGAGGGGGCAGCCTACTCTGTTGTCCTTGCTGGATCTTTTTACCTCTGGGCATACTATTCTTCTTTTTCTACCTCTATCTTAACAGTAGCATTAATATCCTTTTCAAGGTGGACAACAAAGGTGTGCATACCAGTAGATTTTATAGGCTCTTCTATCCTTATATTCTTTTTATCCACATCAAACCCGGTAGATTTCTTTATTGTTTCTGAAATATCAGCAGGCGTGACAGAGCCAAAAAGTCTTCCATCCTGACCAGCCTTCATCTTTATGGTAAATGTCATCTCTTCAAGCCTTGCCTTCTTATCAGCCGCTGTCTTTAAGCTTCTCTCCCTTTTCTTTTCATAATCTTTAATAATATATTCAAACCTTTTTATATTACCCTCTGAGGCAGGCAGGGCAAGCCCCCGAGGAAGGAGAAAGTTTCTACCATATCCATCACGGACATCTATGACGTCACCTTTTTTGCCTGTCCCTTTCAAATCCTCTGTAAGTATAACCTTCATATAATGCCTCCGTTATTTGGAAAGTGTTGTAAAAGGTAAAAAGGCAATATGTCTTGCTATATTAATCGATTCCCTGAGTTTCCTCTGGTGGTTTGCACATGTCCCTGTCATCCTTCTTGGCATAATCTTGCCTCTCTCGGTTATGAAATTTTTCAGAAGCTTTGGGTCTTTATAATCAATTATCAGATTCGGGTCCTGACAAAACCTGCAGACCCTTTTTCTCATATAAACACGCTTCTTTTGTGAATCCTGTGACCTTGCTGGCCTTGTTACTCTTGGCATCTATACCTCCATTACAAATAATTTATCGGCTTCCAGTCTAAAAAAATCCTGGGCGCCTTTTGTTACCTTAGTCAATACCCCTGACAAAACAGCCTTATCTGTCTTTTTTAAGTCTGAAATATTAGCTGAGCCTGTGTCTTTATATATAACCTCAATATAAAATCTACCCTCTTCCACAAAAAGAGAAAAGATCACTATCTTCTCTCCTTTGGGTGAATAATAAATCTCCATATCAGAGCTTATAGTCCCGGAGATGAAGACCTTGTTCAAGCAAACTCACCTTCCAGTTCATCAAAGACAACCTGTTCTGGCTCTTTTTCAGGGCCCTTTTCATCATCTTCCACCCTGACAAACATATGTCTAAGAATAGCATCAATGTTTTTATAAAATTTCCCGAGGACCGTAAGATTGCCTTCTTCCATATCAAGAAGAATAAAGAAATAATGTCCCCTATCTTTCTTCTTGATGGAATACGCAAGCTTCCGAACTGACCAATCATCCATCTTCACGATGTTGCCACCAGCCTTTTCTATGTTTGCCCTTATCCTCTTGAGGAGTTCATCTTCCTCTTCCTTTGATAAATCAGGATTGATTATAATAACATTTTCATATCTTCCCACATCATTCTCCTTTCGGTGCCAGCGTTACTACTGCAGATTTTAATACCTTAACCCTTATTTTTTCTGCAATCTCAAGGGTTACAGTATCATTGGTAATGCCTGTTATTTTACCATAAATGCCCCCTGAAGTCACAACTTCATCACCTTTCTTCAGGTTTTCAAGAAACTGCTTCTGTTGTTTTGCCTTTTTCTGTTGAGGTCTTATCAACAAAAAATAGAATACAACAAAAAGGAGCACAAGGGGTAACAACCCCATCCACTGTGAGCCCCCTGCCTGTCCTCCTGATGCTGCCTGATTCCCCATGGCATAAGCTATATTAATCACTAACTTCACCTCCTTCCCATTTTGATTTGAATTCATTATAAAAACCTTCGAACATATTATTTCTTATAACATGTCGTATCCTTTTGAGCAATTCATTATAAAAATAAATATTATGCAAGGTATTCAGATAAAAACTTGTAAGCTCATGAGATACCATGAGATGCCTGAGGAATGCCCTCGAATAAGTCCTACAGGTATAGCATCCGCAGTTTTCATCAATGGGTCTTGTATCTTTTTGGTATCTTGCATTCTTTATGTTGATCTTTCCTTCCCAGGTAAAAAGTCCTCCATTCCGTGCAACCCTTGTTGGTATGATGCAATCAAACATATCTATTCCCCTTTTAACACCTTCTACAATATCCTCAGGGAAACCGAGACCCATAAGGTATCTCGGCTTGTCATGGGGAAGCATATCTATTATCTCATCTACCATCTCCCACATGAGGCTCTTAGGCTCACCCACACTGAGTCCTCCTATGGCATATCCATCAAAATCCATATCAATGATGTCCTTTGCAGACCTGACCCTCAGGTCTTTATAGAATCCGCCCTGTATTATACCGAATAAAATACCATCACCGTTTTTTGCATTTTTACACCTTTCTGCCCATCTTGTGGTGAGTTCAACTGATTTTTCTGTATATTCATATGTGGAGGGATATGGGGCACACTCATCAAGACACATCCATATATCAGAGCCTATATTTCTCTGAATATCTATGACCCTCTCTGGGGTTAGAAAATGTCTTGAGCCATCTATATGAGACTGGAATTCAACGCCATCGGGCCTCAATTTCCTTAACACTCCAAGGCTAAAGATCTGATAACCACCACTATCTGTAAGTATCGGCCTATTCCATCCTGAAAATTTATGTATCCCGCCCATCTCTTTAATAAGTGTATCACCTGGTCTTAGATAAAGATGATAGGCATTGGATAACATCATCTCCACGCCTATCTCTTCAAGATCCCTATGGGTTGCTGCCTTTATAGTTCCTTGAGTCCCTACCGGCATAAAAACAGGGGTCTCTACATCACCATGAGGTGTCTTTAAAAAACCAAGCCTTGCATCTCTATCTATTTTTATTATCTCAATAACCTTCATAAAATCAAATCTTTATAAATGCTCAAAAAATAGATCAATAATCTTTTTTATGGCACTTTTTCAAACAACCAGCATAGCATCGCCATAACTGTAAAACCTATATCCTTTATCTATGGCTTCCTTATAGCATCTTAAAAGGGCATCCCTTCCCATAAATGCTGCCACAAGCATCAGAGGTGTAGACCTGGGTAGATGAAAATTAGTAATAAAACAATCTACAATCTTAAATCTATATCCTGGATATATGAATAAATCTGTGTATCCATTCAGGGGGATATTGCCATTACCAGAGAAAACAGACTCTATAGTCCTTACAGAGCTTGTTCCACATGCAAAAACCCTTTTTCCCTCCAATTTTGCATCCTTTATTATATCCTTTATGGATTCATGGACTGTATAATACTCCCTGTGCATCGTGTGGCCTTCTACATCCTCTGTCTTTATAAGGAGAAATGTCCCTATACCTATATGGAGTGTAATCTTAACTATATGGACGCCTTTGTCTTTTAAGCCCTCCAACAAATCTTCAGTGAAGTGGAGCCCTGCTGTAGGGGCAGCAATAGAGCCAATTTCTTCGGCATATACAGTCTGATACATCTCAAAATCTGTCTCGTCTTTATTCTTTCTCTTTATATACGGCGGAAGAGGCATCATTCCATGTGTTTTTATCATATCCATACTGTCACCATCACATAGAAAGTCAACAAACCAAAATTGGCTTTCTCTATCTTTTTCCAATCGTGCCTGTGTATCCCCTATATAAATATTATATTTCCCTGCATTACCCCTTATGCCTTTTAAAAGACAAGTCCATCTATTTTTTTCTATCCTCTCCACAAGGGTGAGTTCCAAGCTTCCACCTGTTGTTTTCTTTGCCTTTAATCTTGCCGGTAAAACCTTGCTCTTATTTAATACAAGGACATCACCATCTTGAAAATAGTCTTTTATATCCCTAAAAATCCTATGTTCAATAGCGCATCTCGCTCTGTCATAAACGAGGAGACGGGAGGATGCTCTATCTTTTTCCGGGTATTGGGCGACAAAACCCTCTGGTAAAAAATAATCAAAATCCTCAATTTTCATATAAACGAAACAGATTAATTTTATATCAGATTGTGAAAATATAAGCAAATTAAAAAGATAAGACAGACACTAAGATTCTTGGGCAAGCCTCATTGCCTTAATCTTCATAAGCCTACTTGTATTTGACCTTTCCATTTCATCGAGTTTGCTGGTTATAAATTTTATAGTCTCCTGCATCCTGGGGATGACGGTATATTCCAGGGCATTCACCCTACGCCTTGTCTTTTCTATTTCAGCACTCATGAGACGGATTGCCTCTTCAAGTTCTGCCATCTTTATAAAGACAGGCATAAACTCTTTGAGGGAAATGATGGCCATATCAAGCTCCGGCGATGTATGTATATAAGAATACATGCCCTTGATTTCTTTGAATTCAAACTCTAATTTGGGAACCACAACACCCATGATCCTTGTTTTATTCAAATTCAACTGTATATCCTGTCTTGTGCTTTCTAAGGCTTCTTCTGTTATCTGACGAGAGGATGTTATATCTGATATAACAAAAAATTTTAGTATCTCGGGTAGCTTCTCGTCTACCTTTAATCTATATTCTTTGTATTGAACCGCAAGAGCCATAAATTCCTTCATCAAGCCATCAAGTTTATCCTTCAAGAGCTTATGTCCCCTTATGGCAACTACAAGCCTTTTTCTCAACCTTAATAATTCCATCCTTGTGGGGTTTACTGCAAGCCTTGCTGACATCTCTACACCTTGGGCATATATTTTTCTATATACTTATCCCTGATCCTCTTGAGTTCACCCCTTGGCAGCATAGATAACAACTCCCATCCTATCCTCATGCTCTCCTCTATGGGACGATTTTCATTTTCGCCCTGACGGATAAACCTATCCTCAAATGCATCGGCGAATTTAACAAAAAGTAGGTCTATATCACTCAATGCAGATTCACCAAGGACTACGGCAAGCTCTTTTGCATTCTTGCCCCTTGCATAGGCTGAATATAACTGGTTCATTAAATCTGCGTGGTCCTCTCTTGTCTTTCCATCTCCTATCCCTTTATCCTTTAACCGAGAAAGTGATGGAAGGACATCTACAGGAGGATAGATCCCCCTTGCATTAAGCCCCCTATGTATTATAATCTGTCCCTCTGTTATATATCCTGTAAGGTCAGGTATAGGATGTGTTTTATCATCCTCAGGCATGGTAAGGACTGGAATCTGGGTAATAGAACCCTTTTTGCCCTTTATTCTCCCTGCCCTCTCATATATGGTAGAAAGGTCGGTATAGAGATATCCTGGATATCCTCTTCTTCCAGGCACCTCCCTCCTTGCTGCAGATATCTCTCTGAGGGCTTCACAATAATTTGTAATGTCTGTCATGATAACAAGGACATGCATATCCTTTTCAAAGGCAAGGTATTCTGCGGCAGTAAGAGCCATTCTCGGTAGGGCTATCCTTTCTATTGGCGGGTCATCGGCGAGGTTGACAAAGACAACAGAACGTTCTATTGCCCCTGTCCTTCTAAAATCGGCAATAAAAAACTCTGCCTCCTCAAAGGTAATACCCATTGCTGCAAAGACAACGGCAAATCTTTCACCGGTTTTTAAAACCCTTGCCTGTCTTGCTATTTGAACGGCAAGACGTGAATGGGGCAATCCTGAACCTGAAAAAAGAGGTAATTTCTGACCCCTGACAAGGGTATTTAAGAGGTCTATGGTTGATATACCTGTCTGGATGAATTCATTGGGATAATCCCTGGAAAATGGGTTCATGGGGCTTCCATTTATATTTAGATATTTTTCAGGTATTATAGGTGGCCCATCATCTATAGGCCTTCCAAAACCATCAAATACCCTGCCCAGCATCTCCATGGATACAGCAAGTTCCATGCCTTTGGCAAGAAATTTTACCTTTACATCCTGTGGAGAAAGACCGCTTGTTCCCTCAAAGACCTGGACCACAGCCCTATCACCGCTCACCTCAAGGACCCTGCCCCTCCGCATAGAACCATTTTGAAGCCTTATATCTGCCAGTTCACCGTAGGTCACCCCTTCTACACCTTCAACGATCATAAGTGGTCCAACTATCTCTGTAACTGTTTTATACTCCCTTGCAATACCTATCATCTCTACCTCACCATGTTAACAAAACAATAGAGTTATCTATCTTCTTCTCAATGATATCAAACTGCTCAAGGTCGTCTTCAGGAATAAGTTTAGCCCTGGCAATGTCGTCCAGGACATCCATTTTTGTTAATGCAACAAGGGATGCACCATCTTTGAATGACTTTTTAATCTTCTCGTAATAATGGAGTATGAGCTTTAATAATCTGAATTGTTTTTCAATAGATGTGCATGTATCTATATCATCAAAGGCATTCTGATGGAGAAAATCCTCCCTTATCATCTTTGCTGCCTGTAACAGGAGTCTATCATCATGCGGTAGAGCATCTATGCCCACAAGCCTTACAAGCTCTTCAAGCTCTGCCTCTCTTTGCAGTATCTCCATGGCCCTTTTTCTGTTCACTGACCATTGAGAATCAAATCTTTTATCCAAATACTCATCTGCCATATCCTGGTATAGAGAGTAGGATGTGAGCCAGTTTATAGCAGGAAAATGTCGTGAAAAGGCAAGTTTATCGTCCAATCCCCAAAAGACCTTAACAACCCTCAGCGTGGCCTGCACAACAGGCTCAGAGAGGTCACCACCAGGCGGAGATACAGCACCTATTACTGTAATTGCACCATTTCTCTCTTGAGAACCAAGGCATATTACACTACCTGCCCGTTCATAAAATCCTGCTATTCGAGAACCGAGATATGCAGGATAACCCTCTTCACCGGGCATTTCTTCAAGCCTCCCTGAAATCTCCCTCATTGCCTCTGCCCATCGGCTTGTAGAATCTGCCATAAGGGCTACAGAATAACCCATATCCCTGTAATACTCTGCTATGGCTATTCCTGTGAAAACACTCGCCTCCCTTGCTGCTACAGGCATGTTTGATGTATTAGCCACAAGCACGGTCCTTTCCATGAGAGGCTCACCCGATTGAGGGTCTTTTAGATGGGGAAACTCCATCAAAACATCGGTCATCTCATTGCCGCGCTCACCACAACCCACATATACAACTATCTGGGCATCTGCCCATTTGGCAAGCTGATGCTGAACCACTGTTTTACCGCTACCAAAAGGACCTGGGACACAGGCAGTGCCTCCTTTTGTAATAGGGAAGAACATATCTATGACCCTCTGGCCTGTCAACATGGGCTCAATAGGGACGAGCTTTCTCTTCACAGGACGGGGTTGTCTTACAGGCCATCTCTGCACCATGGTCACGTGGTGCTCTCCATCTTCACCCTCTATGACTGCTATGACCTCATCCACATTCCCTGTTATGGATTTTATATTTTTTATCACCCCAAAGACACCAGGGGGAACCATGATCTTATGGATTACAAGATTGCTCTCCCTGACACTACCCAATATATCACCAGGTTCTACCCTGTCTCCTACCTTAGCTGATGCCTTAAAATCCCACTTTACTGATCTGTCCAGAGCAGGCCTTTCAGCACCACGGACAATATAATCCCCAAAATCATAAGATAACTTGTCGAGTGGCCTCTGAACTCCATCATAGATGGAACGTATAAGCCCTGGTCCTAATTCTACGCTCAAAGGCTCTCCTGTTCTCCATACAGGCTGGCCAGGGCCTATACCTTCGGTCTCCTCATAGACCTGGATGGAATAACTATCACCTTTTATCTCTATGATCTCACCGAAGAGCCTGTCCTCGCCTACCCTGACCATCTCATACATCCTTGCGCCCCTAAGTCCTCTGGCCACCACAAGAGGACCAGAAACCTTTATAACCTCTCCTTTGACCTCACTCATACTCAATCCTCAATGGTATTATTTTAAATCCTTCCCAAGGACATCTATGCCTATGGAACGCTCAACAGCCCTGCCCACCATAAAAAAACTTGTATGTTTACTGCCTTCATGGGTTGGGATGAGGGTTATTACAGCACTGCTTCTGTTGCGGAACTCATTTATTGCCTCCTCATTGCCCTCAGCCATGCTCTCCGTTAAAATTACAAGCCCTACATCCGGGTCTGAAGATATATTAATAAGTGTATGCAAAAGCTTTGCTCTATCCTCAAGCTCAACTATCTCAAAACCCACAGCCCTAAAACCCATAATAAGATGCTTCTCGCCTACTGCTAAGGCCTTAAACATAACAATCCTTTAATCTATTCTTTAAAAAATTAGGGTCTACCCTGTTTATCCTGCCGGTGACTATTAATTTGAGATTCTGAATCTCTATTGAAAATCCCAAGATAAATGCTAATACCCTCTCAGGCCCTGCTGTCTGATATGCCCCATCATGGGCAAGCCTTGAAAGATAATTCATTACCCTATAATCAAAAACAGATATGTTATCTATCTCTTCATATTCACAACACTCAAACAATAATTCCCCTACCTCCCCTCCTATTATAGACCTCCAATTTTCTATGCCTCCAATCCCTGCAAGCTCATCTATTAAATGGGTAAGATCACCCAAAGGAGGGAGATACTGCTGATACCTCTTTAATGATATGCCCTGGTTCAATGCCCTCCAAAGGATTATGATAAGGTGGGATATAACCCTGTAGTGTATATATTTCTTTATTAATTCTGATTCTGTTTGTCTGGAGAAAAAAAGAAGGTGCCTGAGGTATGCACCATCAAGCATTATATCCAGGTTGCCCGGGCTGATATCGAATATCTCTGTGCCTGACCACTCAGGTGATTCCTTAAATGAAGGAGGCAGGTCACTATAATCACCATCGGCAATAGAAGAAAGCATATCAATAGAAAAAAGACATGGAGGGAATACAAATGACTTTTTCCCTGTCATGGCTGTCTTCAGATTCAGGTAATCATTCTTGATAAGAAAAATATCTACAGGTAATGAAACAGGACAATCTCCCCTTATGGAAAATGCCATATCATTGAAACACCTGTCAAAGATTGTCCCTAAGTCCTCTCCAAGCCATACAGTCCCAGGGGAAATATAGTCTTTCACCGATGTTTCCTGAAGTAGGGCTATGACATCATCTACCTTTTCAGTGTTTATCATATTTAAAAAAAACTCTTTAGGTAGAAATCCTGACTCGAGGACACTTATCCTACCTGAGACAAACCCCCAATTAGATCTGTTTTTTATTCTCGGTATCAATTTACACCTTTGTGGTAAATAATTCCTTAGCCATAAAAGGGAGCATATCCTTTTTTATTTCTTTAAGTATAAGATTTAGGGTCTGGTCAACCTCATAATCATCTGCCACAAAAATAAAGCCACCCCTCTCTGAAAGTAAAGATGTCCCATCAAGCACAATACTTGTTTCCTCTGTCCTCTTCTCGTTTATCTTCAATAAAACCTTTTTGAATATCTCCATATCATCCTTATGAACCCTTATACTCCCCTTTGTGTCCTGAACAATTTTTTCTAATATAGATGCCATTAAAGAACCATATTCTTCCTCTTTTAGATTGAGTATCCTTTCCCTTGCCTTTTCAAATATGGCATCTATAAGATGATTCCTTTTCTCGAGAATCTGTTTATTGGCAGCCCCCTTAAACTGAATGAGCTTACGATTAAACTCCTCGATTATAGCATCAGTTTTTGCCCTATATAGCCTCTCAAACTCCTCATCTATCTCCTGCTTTTTTTTATTAAAAAGGGCTTTGGCATGCTTATTGGCAGTCTCTACCATGCTTTCTGCGTCCCTTTTTGCCTCTTTTAGAACTACTTCACGAATCTGTTCTAGTCCCATGGCTCAACCACATACTTTTACTGCCCTAAAAACTTCAGTGCAAGGGGCTGGGTAAGAAATATAATGAAAAGAACCGTTGCAAGAAGCCCTACAACTGCATATGTCTCCACAAAGGCAGGAAATAGTATTGCCCTGCCTGCTGCCTCAGGCCTTCTTGCAATGAGTGAGATGCCTGCTGCTGATGCCTCGCCCTGTTTGATTGCCGAGATAAGCTGGGCAATGCCACAGCCAAGACCTACAAAAAACATAGCAAGGCCTGTGCCGAGTGTAATCTTGATTGCCGAACCACCTATTAGCCCAGTTTGTGTCATAATCAATATGGCAGCAATAAAACCGTAGAAACCCTGGGTCCCAGGAAGGGCAATCATAACAAGCATCCTGCCGAAAAGCTCTGGTTTTTCCCGAAGAACACCTGCACATTGATGAACAGCAATGGATATACCCCATGCAGAACCTGCACCTGCCAAGCCAAAGGCAAGCCCTGCGCCACCATAACATAGACCTCTTCCCAGCTCAATCCATTCAGGTAACATCTCTTTCTCCTCCATAATTCATTTTAAGACCTCCAGGAGATCTTATTAAGGCCTTGAAATCTATTCTGTTTTCTTAATAATACACATGTTCGTATCAAAACCAAGGGGCTGGAATTGTCTTGCTCCTCCCTCATAGAACCTACCAAAAAACTCTACAAAGATGAGTCTCATGGAATGGACAAATGCCCCTAAAGCACTTATCAAAAAATTAAATATATGGCCTATGGCAAGGACTATTACAAAAAGAACCATTCCCACATAAGGTATATCCTTTAACATCCCTGCCATGAGATTGAATGCCATAGCTACAATAGATGTAGTCAACCCAAGGGCAAGCAAACGACAATAGGAAAGCGTGTCTCCTATAAATGCAGTAATTCCATAACTACCCACAATCCCATAAAGGCTTACAATACCGCCGGCTATCCTCCCTGGGAGGCTCTTTATTGCCCTGCCTTGAGTGAAGATCAATCCTAATGCACCCAAAATAAATAAAACAATACCTGTATTCAAGATGGCAGAGGGGATATCTGCAAACACCTTTCCTGCCATGAGAAGGAGCCCTGTTAGTGTGATAATCCAGCATATGCCATCAGAAAAGATACCTATAAAATCCCTCTTTTTGTAAGCACCATACATCTTTAAAGTAATACCAAAGAACTGATTTAAGACACCTAATCCAAGGGCAATGATAAGAGCAATGATGGTCTTACCCATAGGGTCAATAAGGACAAACCTCTGTTGCAAGCGCAAAAGCAAATTCCCATCGCCTAAATACTCGGGTTTATAAAGGTCTCCAAACCAAGAACCCGTAATAGCACCGAAAATAATACTGCTTATGCCTCCATAGAGAAGGATACGGGAAAGATTGTTCACGCCTGTATATTCCCTTGTCTTGCTATTGAGATATGCGCCCAGCATGGCAAGCATTATACCGTAGCATACGTCACTAAAACATATGCCGAAAAAGACATAAAAGTTGATCTGCATAAAGGGGGTTGGGTCAAAGCTCCTATAAGGAGGTAGGCCAAACATCTCTGTAAGGAGCTGTATAGGTTTCATAATATACGGAACAGAGAGGCTTACCGGCACGTCTTCGTCAGGTGCAGGGTCATCTATGGTCACTACAGACTCAGGGAATTCCTTCTTTATCATGGAATTAAATCTATCTATATCCTTTTCCCTTATATAACCACTGATTATATAGACCCATTTACCTTCCATGCCTTTCATGGCAGCAATCTGTCTATTTCTAATATTCGTCCAGTATGCCTTGAGGATAAGAAGTGGTCTTCTGCCCTCTATTGGCCCTTCTTCCTGAACTAAAACCCTCACCTTTCCTGATACATCATCAATCTTTTTCTTATATTGCTCCAAGTCAGCCTCAAGCTCATATATACGCTCTATCACCTTTTCACTTCTTTTAGGTAATTGTATCTCTTCAAATCCAATATCGTCGAGACCTCTTTTTACCTCGTCTGCGTCCCTCTTTAGGTATGCAAAAACCATCTTAATCTTTGCATCCCCTTTATCCCTGCCTGAAACTGCTTTTTCATTATCATTAGGGAGCGGTTCCCATACTGCCCAGACCCAAGGTTCGTCTTTTTCATTTAAAAGATGCAGATTTTTAGCAGGGACATAGCCTATATTTATAGTAATCCATTTGGTGGAATATATACTCTCCAGGTCAACAGGTATGTCAGAAAGAGGTCTAAGCTCTTCAAGCTCAGCTTCTACCTCAGATATAATCCTCTCGGAATTTCTATATATCTCATCCAGTTCTACTGCATATTTATAATTTTTCTCAAGGTTATAGCCTTGGAGGACATGATCTATCTCTTCTTCAGATGTAACTATTGGAAGGGGTGTCAGACTCTTTACAAAACTATCTTTCTCAGGTGCAAAGGTATTCATCATGTTAAGGATAAAATCTATTTTATTGAGATTGTTGTCTGCCTCTGCAGTATTTATCTTCATAGGTTTGAAGGGGACATCATCTTGTAGGGTGCCATGAACGTCCATCACCTCCATAACACCCAGTTTGTTTATGGATTTAATAAGACGTCTATGTGCCTGCCTTGTGGTAATAATGGTTATTTTTTTTAATGACTCTATTGCCATGATATAGCTCTAAGCACCTTGTAATCTTGCAAGAATAAGCTCGATCTGTCTGTTTAAAATATCATCGGGTATATTTTCTATTCTATTTATGGTCTCTTTTAACTCATCTTCATATTGAAAAAGGCTTTTTTTATAATCTTCCTCTGCCTTTTTTTCAAATTCGGCAATCATTTTTTGCATCTCTGCCATCTTTTCTCTTCTATATATATCTATTTTACTCTCACATTCCTTTTCTATCTGTTTTGCCTCCATACGAGCATGTTCCAAAATTGAATTCGCCTCTTTTTCTATGGCTATGGTGTCCTCTATAAGGGTAGACATATCTCTCCTTTTGTTATTTGTATGCTTTAATAATACCCTTATGAAATTTTATAAAGGTATTTAGTTTCATGCTCAAAATATTTTAATTCTTTCTATTTTTTTCAAAATTTAGATAACTTAAACAACAAGGGCCAAAATTTATCCCAAAACATAGAACTTTAGGTCTCTTTTGATATACAAAATATATTTTTTATCATATAACAAACAGTAAAAATTCTGTCAAGCTTAACCGAAATTAATCATCCGTTAGTGAAGACCTCGGTTGTGCTTTATGAGAATTTTGTTTATAATGAATTGTAGCCTTGAAAAATTTTAAATGCCAATATAATAAAAAAATAGGAAAGATATTAAATGCTTAATCTTTTCGGACTGACCTTGAAAGAATTGGAAGATGCCATAAGCGGCACAGGTAAGGAAAGATATAGGGCAAGGCAGATATACGGTTGGGTTTACAATAAAGGTATATTTGATTTTTCCATGATGGATAATATACCGAAAAACTTAAGGGTTTTATTTAAAGACATGTTTAGCATGGATTCCCTTCAATTATTTGAATGTCTTGAATCTGCGGATGGTTCTATTAAATTTTCTTTTAAAACAGTGGACGATAAAATCATAGAGAGCGTCCTCATACCTGAAAAAAAGAGATTGACCCTCTGTGTATCGAGCCAGATAGGATGTAGGATGGCATGTAGCTTCTGCGTAACAGGAAAGATAGGTTTTATAAGAAATCTTGAGACCCATGAAATAATAGGCCAGGTAATGGGTGTAAAAAGATACCTGAGTAAATCCTCCAAAAATAACGGCATCTCTTCTGAGAGGATAACCAATATTGTTTTTATGGGTATGGGCGAACCAATGGATAATTTTGATAATGTGGTAAAGGCTATAGAGATTATGAAAGAACCCCTTGGCCTTGACTTCTCCAGAAGAAGGATCACCATATCTACTGTGGGTATACTCGGAGGATTAAGAAGTATAAAGCCGGGCATGGCAGGCATTGCCATATCCCTAAATGCTGCCAGTGAACAAAAAAGGACCGAGATTATGCCCATAAATCGTTTATATCCCATAAAGGATATATTAGATTTTGTGCGCCATTACAAGGCAAGCCCAAGGGAACGCATTACATTTGAATATGTCCTCATAAAAGGTTTCAATGACTCCCTTGATGATGCTAAGATGCTTTATGAACTATTGAAAAAAATACCTTGCAAGATCAACCTTATACCTTTTAATGAATCGCCCTATTCCCCCTTTAAAACCCCTGATAAAAAGACAATAGATGAGTTTCATTCATATCTGGTCAATAAATGCTTGACGGTAATTATAAGAAATTCAAGGGGCCCGGATGTAAACGGTGCATGCGGTCAGCTCGGTATGGCATATTTAAAGGAAAAACAAAAGGATATGTCATATGCATAATGTTTTCAAAGGACTTTTGAACAAGGGGTAAAAATATAGAACTATACGGCAATATAACAGGCTTAAATCATCTCATCAAAAGAAGACTCTTAAAGCTTTATCATAAAAGAATAGAGCCATCCAGTATTATCACCTATGATGCTGCATTATCCTTAACAATGATTGCCTTAGAGATATCAAGACAGGTAGGCATCCTTATAAACCGCAGGGGTATCATAGAATATGTGGTAATAGGCGACAGAAACAGGATAGAGATACCAAAACTTGCCACAGAACGTGTGGGCAGGGCGAGGTTCAGGGGTTTAAGGTTTATTCATACCCATTTAAATAATGAGCTTCTCACAAAAGAGGACCTAACAGATTTGGCATTGTTGCAATTGGATTTGATAGCCTGCTTAACAGACATAAAAGGCTCTGTGCCTGGTTCAATCCATATAGCTTACCTCATACCTGCCAATAAGAAACAAAAGGCATGGGATTTTATAGGCCCTATAGATATAAATAGCCTAAATCTCGACTTTATAGAATTTATCACAGAGCTTGAAAATGAGTTTGTAAGGGAAAGGGGTAGACTCCACCAACTGGATGACCAGAAAGAGAAGGCAGTCCTTATATGCGTTGTCTCTCCTGGTTCAAAAAAGATTCCCGAGGATAATCTGGCAGAGTTAAGAGATCTCTGCTATTCAGCAGGCATATCGGTCCTTGACACGGTGATCCAGAGGCCAAAGGAACTACATCCTACCTATCTTATAGGTAAAGGCAAGATGGAAGAGGTGATAATGAAGTGCCAGCAGCTTGGCGCAGACCTCATTGTCTTTGATGAAGGATTAACCCCCGGCCAGATAAACAATATATCATCCATAACAGAATTGAATGTTATTGACCGCAACCAACTCATACTTGATATATTTGCCCAGAGGGCAAAGACAAATGAGGCAAAGATACAGGTTGAACTTGCACAATTGAGATATATATTACCAAGACTTGCAAGCATAAACACTGCCTTTTCAAGGATAACAGGCCGTATAGGCACAAGAGGTCCTGGTGAGACAAAGCTTGAGGTGGATAAGAGAAGAATCAGGGAAAAGATTACATTCCTTGAAGGCAGGCTCAGGGATATAGAGGGTATTAGGGACAGAAAAAGGGAGAGGAGAAAGGCATCGGGTATACCTGTGGTCTCTATAGTGGGTTATACAAATTCAGGTAAATCAACATTGTTGAATCTTTTAACAAAGAGTAAAGTGGAGGTTCAGGATATGGCGTTCAGCACCCTAAACCCCACTACAAGGACAATAAAATATCCTGAAAGAAAGAACATCATACTGACAGATACCGTAGGTTTTATAAAAAATCTTCCTCAGGTCTTGCTGAAGGCATTTATAGCTACCCTTGAGGAGCTAAAGGATGCCCATCTGCTGCTTCATCTTGTGGATATCAGCACCCCTGATTTTGAGGAGAAAATTCAGGCAGTTGATGAGATATTAAAATTACTAAATCTATATGATAAGGAAAGACTTATTGTTTTCAATAAGATAGACAACATGAACAGGGAATTTGTAAAAAACATAGAGAATAGATACAATGCCATATCCATATCGTGCCTTAAAAAAGAAGGTATAGACAGGCTTGTAGAGACCATTGTAGAGAGACTGAAAAATTAGAATCTATATATTTTTGAATGTTGACTGTAAATAACCCTTGTGTTAGCATGTGCTCAAAATGCATTTCATGGAGATTTTAGATGAAATTTGAGTTCCACATATCCAGAAGAATAAGGGATATATATAATTTTGAAGATAGCATATTCACTTTAAGCGGAAATGTCATTGTCCCAAATATAAGGGCAGCAAGAACCCTTGCCCAGAAGATAAATCAACTCAATATAGAAAAAGGACATCCTGATAAGGTGGTTAAGGCAGGAGATATCGCCTCTATGGGACTCATTGATGAGATACTACATTATGTAGTCCTTTCATATAGGGAAGAGATAGATAGAAATGTTATTAAGGATGCATTAAAACATCTGGAGAATATCTTCAAGAAAGAAAAGGTAGATAAGGCATTATATATCTTTTCAGAGGAGTTTCCCACCGTTGATGTGTATAGAAAAAAGATGGATGTAAAAACCTATTTACAAGCAGAGACCCTGGGTATCTCCAACAGAGAGATCGTTCTTGAGGAGATGTTCCTTTTATGGCTTGCCAATATGAACCCTGCATTTTCACCCTTTGCAGATTTCTTTAACGACAAAAGACTAAAGGATGAAACCGTTTATCTGTATATAATTGCTGCGCTAAGGGAATTTTTCCATAAAAAACCCCATTTTGGTCCTTATAACCAGAATCTCATAGATATGCTCAGAAGCCCTGCAGTCCTTGTGCCGTATTCCCTTAAAGGCCAACTCGAATATATAATGGAACACTGGGGGTTTTTACTCAAGAAATATATAAAACGCATACTCGGGGCAACGGATATATTAAAAGAAGAGTCCAAGATAACATTCATCGGGCCAGGCAAGACCCAGGTCTATGATTTCAGGGCCGCCCAATTTGAGGCAGAGAGTTTTACACCGGATAAAGACTGGATGCCGAGGTTGGTGCTCATGGCAAAAAACATCTATGTGTGGCTCCATCAACTCTCCAAAAAATACGGCCGTGACATATCAAAGTTGAACGAGATACCTAATGAGGAATTGGATATGCTTAAGGACATGGGTTTTACAGGGCTCTGGCTTATAGGTATATGGGAGAGGAGCCCTGCATCTCAGAGGATAAAACAGTTGTGCGGAAACCCAGAGGCAGTGGCATCTGCCTATTCTCTCTATGATTATCAGATAGCCCTTGATTTGGGCGGCGAGCCTGCTTACGAAAATTTAAAAGAAAGGGCATGGTCAAAAGGCATAAGACTTGCCAGTGACATGGTCCCAAATCATGTGGGGATATATTCAAGATGGGTCATTGAACACCCGGATTGGTTTATATCGTTGGATCAAAAACCCTTTCCCTGGTATTCCTTTAGCGGCCCAGACCTTTCTAATGATGATAGGGTTTGTATCCAGATAGAGGATCACTATTATACAAGGACAGATGCAGCAGTAGTATTCAGGCGTCTGGATAAACATACAGGCCATGAGAGGTTCATATATCACGGTAATGATGGAACAAGCATGCCCTGGAATGACACGGCACAGCTAAACTACCTCAATCCAGAGGTAAGGGAGGCCATGATAAATACCATCCTATATGTGGCAAAAAAATTTCCCATCATAAGATTTGATGCAGCCATGACCCTTACTAAGAGGCACTATCAGAGACTGTGGTTCCCAGAGCCAGGTGCAGGAGGCGCAATACCTACAAGGTCAGAATACGGTATGACAAAGGATGATTTCCATAAGGCCATGCCCAACGAATTCTGGCGTGAGGTTGTGGATAGGGTTGCCCGTGATGCCCCTGATACACTTCTCCTTGCAGAGGCATTCTGGCTCCTGGAGGGTTATTTTGTAAGGACCTTGGGTATGCACAGGGTCTATAATAGTGCATTTATGAATATGCTAAGGGATGAGGAAAATGCCAAATATCGGGCTGTGGTGAAAAACATCCTTGAATTTGATCCGGAGATACTGAGACGTCTTGTGAATTTCATGAATAATCCTGATGAAAGGACAGCAATAGACCAGTTTGGAAAGGGCGATAAATACTTCGGTATATGCACCCTCATGGTGACCATGCCTGGGCTACCTATGTTCGGTCATGGCCAGATAGAGGGGCTTAAAGAAAAATACGGTATGGAGTATAAAAAGGCATATATGGATGAAACCCCTGACGAATACCTTATAGAGAGGCACAGAAAAGAGGTATTTCCTTTAATGCACAGACGCCATATTTTTGCAGGGGTTGAAAATTTCCTCCTTTATGACTTTTATTCCCATGAAGGAAAGGTCAATGAGGATGTGTTTGCCTATTCTAACAGACACGGTGAAGAAAAGGCACTGGTCATCTACAATAATAAAAATCACCCTGCCTCTGGCTGGATAAAGACATCTGCAGCATTTTCGGTAAAGACAGGCTCAGGTGATGGAAAGATCCTTATCCAGAAGGACCTTGCCTACGGTCTTGTCTTATCTGAAAAAGACAACTTTGTGGTCTTTAAGGATCATATATCTGGTTTAACCTTTATAAGAAAGAGCAGGGACATAATGGAGAAGGGTCTTTATACAGAGCTTGGCCCTTATGGATATCTGGTATTTATGGACTTTTACGAAACACAGGACAGTGAAGATATTAGCTATTCTGCGATCCATGATTATTTACAAGGAAGGGGAACAATAAGCATAGAATATGCCATGGATGAAATAAAAAGAGGACGCATAAGAAAGCTATTTCAAGACTTTTTTAATGAAAACTTGTTTAGAGACGCAGTAGATATGCTCATATCAAGAGAACAAGAAAAACATAAAATAGAAGATTTATTAATAGGCACAGTTGAATGGAAATATAAAAGATTTATTCAATCCATAAATGACTATTGCACCTCTTTGGGTATGGATGCCATACCACAAAAACATCTAACATCAGCCTTTCATGAACTAAAAATATTGATTGAATGGGCACGTATATACCGAATAAAGGCCCAGGAAAAGACATGGTTATATATACTTCTAAGCCATATCCTTTTTTCAAGGATTTCCTATTATATTACTGTCAGGGAACTTAATCTCGAGGCTATTGTCATAGATAACTTAAAGGCATTGGGTTTGGATGATGATGCTGTATCGGATTTCATGCACCTTATGGATATAAAAAGCATGTTGTCTGCAGATTTAATGCACATAGAAGATCCAAAAGACATGAGGGCTTTGATTTACAGAGTTCTAAAAGACCATTCTGTTCAGAGGATTTTAAGGGTAAATCTTTATGAGGGTGTCTTGTGGTTCAGCAAAGAAGGTCTTGAATTTTTGCTCTGGTGGATGGGCATCTTAATGATCTTTGAAAAATATAGACACATTACACCAGATGAGAAAGACCTTGAGAGATTTATAAATGTTATAAATGAGGCTATAGAAGAAATAAAATCTCTGGCTTTGGTGTCTGGGTTTAAATATATAGAATTGATAAATGCATTGTCAGATATGGATAAAAAAATCGAAAGCTAAATTTTATGAGACCCTTGAAAAATGTATCTCTTACACTGGCGTGCATCCCCAGACACCAATGGATAAATTATTGGAATTATTATAAAAATAAAAAATACGTTCATATTTTATAGGTCTATTTTTAATGTAATTTTTTGCAAAAAAAATTAATTTTTTCTGAAAATTACCGATTAAATATCAAAGAATTTTTAATTTTTTTTATTACAATGATTTCGTCTACATAGAAAAGGCAAAGCATGGATAAATATAACGATGATTTCTATATATTAACAGAGAATGCGCCGTTCGGTATAGTTGTCATAGCCAGAGATGGCACATATAAATACATAAACGGTAAATTCAAAAAGACATTTGGCTATAACTTAAAAGATATACCTAATGGAAAAACATGGTTCAGAAAGGCATACCCTGACCCATCCTACAGAAAAATGGTATTACATACATGGATTAAAGATTTAGAAACCTTCAGGCAGAAAAACATATCTGGAGAAAGGACACCATATACATTCACTGTTAAATGCAAAGACGGATCTGAAAAAATCATAAATTTCATACCTGTAGAACTCAATACAGGGGATACACTGGTAAGCTGCGAGGATGTCACAGAAAAAAAGATGGCAGAGATGGCCCTAATTAAAGCCAGAGAAGTCCTGGAAGAGCGTGTAAAAGAAAGGACATCTGAATTAGAGATGCTAAACAGGAGACTTCTCGATATAATAGAGTTTCTCCCTGATGCCACATTCGTTATAGACAAAGACAAAAAGGTAATTGCTTGGAACAGAGCAATAGAAGAGATGACGGGCACTACCAAAGAGGCCATAATAGGCATGGGTGATTATGCATATGCTGTCCCCTTTTATGGTGAAAAAAGGCCTATGTTAATAGATTTGCTATTTGATAAAGAGTTAAAAACAGACTTTACATACGATTTTATAAAAAGAAAGGGGAACATCATCTTTGGTGAGTCGTTTCTACCAAAGATAAACATGGGAAAAGGTATGTACTGTTGGGGAATAGCATCACTGCTTTTTGATAAAAATGGAAATATAAATGGTGCCATAGAATCTCTCAGAGATATAACAGAGAGGAAGGTGATGGAGAAGGCCTTAAGGCGCAGCGAGGAAAAATATCGCCTCATATTTGAAAACAGCATAGAAGGTATATTCCAGACCACAACAGAAGGCTGTTTCTTGAGCGCAAATCCTGCTCTCGCAAGTATGCTTGGCTTTTCTTCTCCTGAGGAGATGATAGAGACATGCAAGGATATATCCCATGAAATATACGCTAATCCTCATGATAGAAAGGAATTTCTCGAGAGACTCAATAAATATGATACCTTACAGGCATTTGAAACAAGGCTTTACAGAAAAGACAAAAGTATTATCTGGGTATCTTTAAATTCAAGATCTGTGAGGGATGAGTCAGGTAAAGTTATGTATTATGAAGGGACCATTGAGGATATTACAGAGAGAAAAGAGGCGGAGGAGATAATAAAGAGACTTGCATACTATGATGCCTTGACAGGCCTGCCAAACAGGCCCCTTTTTAATGACAGATTAAGTCTTGCCATGTCCAACGCCGATAGAAACAAAAAAAAGGTCGCTGTGATGCTTCTTGACCTCGATAGATTTAAACAGATAAATGACACCCTCGGACACAATGCAGGTGATGAGCTTCTCAAATCAGTATCAAACCGCCTTTTAAAGATACTTAGAAAAAGCGATACAGTTGCACGTATGGGAGGCGATGAGTTTCTAATCATCGTTCCCGGCATATCATTTCTGGAATATGTAGAGTCTGTGGCAAGAAAGATCGTCAATTCCTTTAGAGAATCTTTTATAGTGAATGGAAATGTTATAAATGTCACCACCAGTATAGGCATTGCCATATATCCTGATGATGGTAGAGATGTAGAAACACTTATCAAGCTTGCTGATATATCCATGTATGAGGCAAAGAAGACAGGGAGGAATGATTACAATATCTACAATGAGGGGTTAAAAAATGAAATCCTCGAAAAAACCTCAATAACTGGGCTTTAAAAACCCTAATTAATCTCTTTTGTCTTTTTGTTCTTTTTATTAAGGATATTCCTTACCTTTCTCAAAAGAACATCAATGGCAATGGGTTTTTGTATAATCTCTGCCTTACCCATTTCAATGCCTTTTTGCTCTATGATATCAAAGGTATAACCACTTGCGAATAATACAGGCACATGAGGGTCTATCTTTCTAATCTCGTCATAGACCTCTTTTCCGTTTTTTCTGGGCATAACCACATCAAGGATGACAAGGTCTATCTTATCCTTTTGCAAATGGAATTTTGTAATTGCATCTTCTCCATTTATAGCCTCTATTACCTTGTAGCCCTTTCCCTTAAGGATATCCCTCTCAAAGATCCTTACCATCTCATCATCCTCGGCAAGCAAGATAATCTCTTTACCACCTTCTATTTCTTTCTTTTCCTCTATCTCTGATGGCTTTATATCTTCTTCTGCCAGGGGAAGATAAACCTTAAAGGTAGTCCCCTGTCCAAGTTTGCTTTCTAAATCTATGTAGCCATTATGCTGTTTTACTATCCCATATACTATTGACAGACCAAGACCTGTGCCTCTATCTATGTCTTTTGTGGTAAAGAAGGGTTCAAATATCTTTTCTTTGAGTTCTTCTGAAATGCCAGTTCCTGTATCAGAAATGGTAATAAGGGCATATGACCCCGGCTTTACATGTTTGTGTATATCTACAAATCTTTGTTCAAGATTTGTTGTTGCAGTCTTTATAGTTAATGTGCCTCCTTCAGGCATGGCATCCCTTGCATTTGCCACCAGGTTTATTAAAACCTGCTCTATCTGAACTGCATCGGCATTGACATTAATTTTGCCATCTGAAAGTGAATACACAAGCTCTATATCTTCTCTAACAAGCCTCTTCAAAAGTTCCCTGTTACGCTCAATGATATTATTCAGGTCTAATACCTGGGGGTTTATCTCCTGCCTTCTGGAAAAAGACAGCAGTTTTTTAATAATTTCTGAAGCCTTTTCTGATGCAGATATTATCTGACCTATATAGTTTTTAAGCCTATCTTTCTCTTCCATCTTTATCATGGCAAGACCTGCATAGCCTGATATGGCCGTAAGGATATTATTGAAGTCATGGGCAACTCCACCAACAAATGAACCAAGGGCCTCCATCTTTTGAGAGTGGAGCAATTGTGCCTGGAGTTGCTTTAATTCTGTTATGTCTTCATACGTCATGAGGTAATTACCTGTTGGTAGCACTACAGGTATGAAATTTATAATCTTTTGTGTATTGTCCTTGCAGGTTACCGTAAATGTCCACTGTTTTCCTTCCCTCAACAATGGATTCTGCCTGAATCTTTCCACATCGTTTAGCCATGTGGCTATCACCTTTCTCCTATAATCTGGATCAGGATATGCCTGCCTGCACCATGTCTTTCCATCAGGTGTATCTTCCATATCATAGCCAAACATCTCTTTGAATTTTGTATTTACATAAGTAAACCTTCCATCCCTGTCAATGAGGGCAAGACCAAATGGTGCGTTCTCTGCAAGGAGAAAAAACCTGAGCCTCTCTTCCTCCAGGTTTCTCTCTGCCTTTTTACGCTCTGTGATATCTACACCTACACCAAAAAAGTAATCCAGTTCATTGTCTTTATTGACTATGGGCATGCCATGCCACTGAACGAGTCTTTTTTTGCCATGCTTTCCTATTATGTGGTTTTCGCTTACTGTCTGTTCCCTATTTTTTATAATCGCTTCAAAGACCTTTGAAAGAGCTTCCCTGTCCTCCTCAGGGATAAAATTGGTGAGACAGTCTTTACCTATAACCTCCTTCTCTGTGTATCCCAGTGTATTCAACAGGGATCTATTCATAAATAAGATCCTGCCTTCAGGTGAAACAGCCACATAGAATGCCGGTGAGTTCTGTATCAATGCCCTGTTAAAACCCATCTCCTCTCTGAGTTTTATTTCTGCATACTTTCTTTTGGTTATATCTATTACAAAGCCTTCATAATATAAGGGCCTACTGTTTTCATCCTTTATCACCCTTCCGTTCAGGGATACCCAAATCTTAGAGCCATCCTTTCTATATAACTGTGTCTCAAAATCCTTTACATAGCCATCCCTTTCCATAGACCTTTGATATTTTTTTCTATCTTCTGAATTTGCATAAACCTGCCTTGCGATATCAGTGATAGAAAAAACCATATCCTCAGGACTATCATATCCCAGCATATAAGCCATAGCAGGATTAACACTAATATATTTCCCATCTATGGAACTCTGATACATACCTTCAATGGCATTCTCATATATGCTTTTATACTTTTCCTCGCTCTTTCTTAATGCATCCTCATACTCTTTTTTTTCTGTTATATCCCTCAGTGTCTCCATGGCACCTATTAAGTGGCCTTTTTCATCCCTTATGGGCGATGCCATGACCATTACATACTTACCTTTTCCGTTGATAGAAGGGATATATGTTTCACCGTATAGGATATCGTCCTTTTTTATGATATCTTTGAAGTATACTTGATAATTTACTTTATCATCGAAGATAAGTTCTGCAAAGAGCGGCCTTCTTTCTCCATAAACTATATAAGAATAGTCTCTACAATCTTTACCTATTATGTCATCCCTTGACACACCCAAGACCTTCTCTAATGCCTTGTTACAGGCAATCACCCTTTTATTGTTATCAATGGCAAAGGTGGGCTCTGTGATAAAATCTATGATCTTGATGAGTATGTCCTTGTCCATAGGGTCCTACTTGCTGATTCAATAAGTGACTTATAACACTATTTCATGGAATTTTCAACATAAGGGTTGTTTCAAATCTATACACCCTGTTGCATATATGGACATTTCTTATTCTGCCTTTCATATGCACAATTCTTTTCACATGGCTCTATATGGATGTGAACTTCACTATCCACAAGACTTGAAGAGATATCATGCTTCAATAACCTTGATACATTATGCGCCTGTTTTAGGGTAATTGTTTGAGGTATCACAAGAAATATATCGACAAATTTCTTCCTTCCTGCGGTTCTTGTCCTTAAATCCTTAAAACTACAGTATCTGTGATAATGTTTTGCAAGCGCCTTGATTACATCCATTTGGCTTGCCTCTTCAATGGATGCATCAAGGAGTTTCATAAAAGCCTCTTTTAATATCCTAAAAGATGGCAGAGCTATAAAAATGCTTACAAAGATGGTTGCCAGAGGGTCGATATAATATGCAAGCCTCACAAAACCCCCATAATTGGCAATCAATAAAAGACAGAAAGATATGGAAATGGCCAGGGAGATGAAGCCCTCAAGGCGAAAATGTATTCCCTCTGCTTTTAATGCAGGCGACCCGTATTTGCCGGCAAGCTTTAGTATAAATTCTGCACCCCAGAAGTTTATCCCTATACCTATTATGCTTGCCACAAGACCCACAAAAGGTGCATGAACTTGTCCTGGCCTTATTATGTTCATAATTCCCTGAAATGACATGGCAATGGCAAGCCCAATGAGTATTATCCCTTCTATTGCCTCGGCAACATTCTCTATTTTACTGTAACCGTAATTATGGAAATGATCTGCTGGTCTCTCTGATATCTTCATAACATAATAAAGAAATACAGAGACACTTAGGGAAATAAGCGATATACCTAAATCTGCGGCAATTGCCAGTGAATTGACAATAACAAGGGCAATTGCCTTTATGACAAAAAGTACTATATTTGAAAAAAGGCTTACCTTTACGGCAAGCATTAAACCACTTTTATCTTCAGCCATGGTGGTATTATACATCTTTTAAGGGCCATTAAAAAGCCAAAAAGGTCCTTTTATATCAGGATCTTTTATGGGCTTCAATGGCAGATACCACTGCTGCGCCGATCCCTGAACCGTCATGGGTGAGTTTAAGTGTGATCTTTTTTGCTAAATCACCGAAGATCTCTTCCAGCATAGACTGCATATTTTCTTTATATCCAGGATATTTTTCAAATAATGAACCATCTATGGCAATATGGTGATGATTATGAAGGCGAGGGTCAATCCATTGGACTACTGCTGCAATGGCTGTTGCAGCTATTCTTGCAGACCTTTCAGATACAATGCAGGCAATCTCTCTAATTATCTCTCTATCAGTGTCAGATATACGGATCCCTGATTTTTTAAATATATCACTACCAGACGATAGATGCGATAACTGTTCTGTTGTAAAGCTATAGGGTTCTGTAAGTATAGACTGTAATCCCATTGATAAAATATATCCCTTTTCTATCATATGGATTACTACGATTTTCGCAATCTCACCGAGATACAGGCCCGACACCATCTTCTCCAGCCTCTGTTCCCCTGGATTCTGGGAATTTTTATCCACAGTCTCATCATAGATATTCCTTTCAAGCCTGTCAAAACCACCCCATTCTATATTTATAAACATCTCATCTGAGCTAAAAGGATCTTTCAATTTCTTTATATTCTTTATTTTTTCAGAGTAACATGCATTCGTCCCTGTGCCGAGTATGACGCCCATATGGCATAATGGATCCATATAGCTTCCTGCTGCCAATGTCCCTACTGTATCATTTAAAATAGCCGAGATATGGATAGACTCCATTTTGTTTCTGATAAGTGCATCGTTTAAAAGCCCAACCACATCCCTTCCCTCTACACCGGATACAGAGAAACCCTTTGTCCATGATATGAGAACACCCCTATCTATGGACGATTGAATAACAGGGAATGAAAATGTAAAGCCGAGATCGAATCTCTCCTGGGCAATATGATTCTCTTTTAAAAATGCCTCTATACACCTTGAAATAAAATCAAAGAACATATTACCTGTGCCTGTCATAACCTCATCGCTTATGGCAAATCGACTCACTCCAACAGTCTCTATAATACCATCACCTAAAAGCCTAACAGCCAAAACCCTTAGGTTGGTCCCACCCAGGTCTATGGCAAGAAAAGTCCCCTTTTCTGTGCCTTTGGGGGGGCACACAAAAGAAGGCAGCATCTTAAGGGAACTCTTTTCCCCTGCCAGCCCCATCTCCATCTCTTTATGGAAGTAGTGTATCATCTCAAGGGCTTGGTGTATATTTAGAGAAAATTCATTTTTTACATCTCTTAGAAACACCTCGTATTTATCATTCATATCTTCTCCTGCTTAACCATATATAATCCATTTAAAAAATCATCAGGCCTAAAAAAATATTATGTCTTATACAGGAGCGACTCTATTGCCCAGCCAATCCTTGATATGAAACTTCTTTTTCTTGAGCCCCTTCTCATGGATTCTAATAGGGCTCTACCTGCCAGCCTCTCGTAAGTCCTCAAAAAAAGTATCTTTTCGTTTCCATCAAGCCTCAATTTGCCTTTTTTTTCCATCTTTTCTATATATCTATTTAACCTCCAGAACATCTTTTCCATATCCCCTGCCTTTATTGTTTTTTTTACTGCCCTGTCAAAATCCATAAGAAGGACATCATAAAGCCCTGCCTGTCCTATAGAGGGGGTATTAACCTTTACAAGGATATTGTCAAGATGAAGGTCTGGGTGGTATATACCTGCAGATTCCAGCATAAAGAAAAGGATGGCGAGCTTTTTCGCCATCCTCATTCTCGTTTTCCTTTGGGCATGAGAGAGGAATTCGAGGAGGTTTTCTGTGTTATCCTCAAATATGGTGAGGATGTAGAGCCTTTTGAAAAAACCGTTCCTTTCCTCTATGACGGATACAGGTCTTACAGCCGGGATACCTGAAGAAAAAAGGTATAAAAGGACCTCCATCTCTTGGATTGCCCTTTTTTTACTAATGAAGAAATCTCCTGTGAACTTCCTTAATAAACCACCATGTCTATACTGCCTGCAGGCAATCTTTATATTGTTTACATAGAAGATTTTTATGCCTGCCCTGCCTTTTTTTATAGAAACAGGTGTATTCTCAAGCCCTTTTATGAGGTCTATAACATCATACCCTTCAGAACTTAGATAAACCCTATATCTGCCCGATTCAATACTTTTTAAAACCAACACCAAACTCTACTTCTTTTCCTTTTTTGCCTTTGCCTCCATCTCCTCTTCTGCCTCTTTTTCCATCTTTAATAGCCTTGTATAATAATCAGGTATCTCCTCAAGATGGTCTGTGGCAATCTCAAGGGCCGTCATCTTGTTGTTTGTATGTTCAAGCTCTACCTTGATGCCCATTAAAAGCTGTTCTAAATCATATTTGGTAATGGGTTGGCCATCTGCCCTACCGCCTTTTAATCTTCCTTTAAACTTGGCAATGTCGATGTTATATTCCTTTTTTATTGCCTTTCTATATTCCTCAAATTTTGCAGGGTCTTCTTTGACTGCCCAACCAATACCAATAAAAAAAGATAGGGAAATAATGGTTAATAGACAGAAAAAAAGTATTCTTTTCATGATTAACCTCCATTCTATTAGTTTTAAATATTTCATTGTTGCCAATTTAATGGTTAAAGGTTTAAAAATCAAGATTTCTATTTATCTTAAATCTAAATAGAGCCATCAAGTATCTTGACAACTCGCTCTGAAATCCACCCTTCTTTTTCCCCATATAATGGTATCCTATACCAGATTTCCCCTTTTTTGTCTTTTTTTTCATCCAGGATCTCTATGGTTTCTCCCTTAAATATCATCCCGACCCTGGGAGAAAGTATATCAGGGGCACTTCTTATATTGACTCCTTCCTTTATTGTTATCAATTTTTTTAAGGACAAAGGTTTTTCCTTTATCTTTTTTGCCTCATCCACAATGGGTTTGCTCGGTATTTCCCTCTGTATTTCCCGATTTTTAATGGGAGTCTCTATTTCTTTTTTATTAGCCATTGTATCCTTATTGTTATGGGAACCAAAAAGATAATGATAACCTGCTCCACCTGCAAGGAGCATAGTTACACAAAAAAGGATAATAAAAAAAGGTCTGACCTTGTATTCGGTTTTATCTTTTTGAACATTTAAAAAGTAATCCCCTGAGGCTGTTTTCAAATTCCCTGTTTTTACTGATTCATCAGACATCTTAGATGCCCTGGTTTTATAAGATGAAACTTTTTTATAATCCCCTTCTTGTGAAATGTATGGAAGGCTTTCTCCCCTGCCTGACATTACATGGAGTGCCTTTGTCATCTCCTTAAAACCTATCATCCCTGCACGGTCAGTATACCCAATTAAGAGAGCCAGGTCAGCAAGGGCAATTATAGTTCTTGGTGAACCTTTTGCAAATCTATGGATCATCTCATAGGCATCATCAGAGAAGATTCGCCTTTCACTGTTCATACCAGCCTGTCTTAACCTAAATTTTATCATCTCTCTTGTTTCTTCTAATTTTAAAGGGACAAAATAATAACGGATAGGGAGTCTTTGCCAGAACTCTGGGAGCCTCTTTATCTCCTCCCAGAGAGGTCTTTGGCCAGATAATATAAATGTATGTAAATATTCATTTTCATGGGTTAGGTTTATAAGGACCCTTAATTCCTGGAGGACATCGTGGGCACCACAGAGCATCTGGCCTTCATCTACTACTATTATCGCCTTGCCTTTCTTTTTCTTTACATCTATAAGGGAGTCTTTTAGCATGAGGATATTCTTAAGTTTGTCCTCATGGGGTGTATAACCAGTGATCGCGCCTGTTATAAAGGATATCATTTGCGAAGGGTCTAATGTGGGATGGTCAACAAGGGCATATCGAAATGCCTCTCCATATAGTCCCTTCAACTCCTCTATGAGTTTTATGATTGTAGTTGTCTTTCCAAGCCCAGCATCTTCTGAAACAATAAGTGCACCGCCCTTGTGTGTATTAACGGCATATTTTAATCTCTCAAGGCATTCATAGTATTGACCTGCCATATACATCATATGGCTGTCAGGCGCCATAAGAAATGGGTGCCTCTCAAGACCCCAGTATTCTATATATGCCTCTTTCATGGTTTGCACTGTCTACAAGGCGTATAACCTATACGTATGGCATCTGCCCTACTTTTGAATATTATCCTGTTTTTATCGGATATCTTTTTTGTAAGAGGACAATTAGGTCTATGGATTATATATGTCCTCTTATTTCCTATATAGGTCGTCTCTGTATCCTTCTTCTTTTCCTGCCAGAGACCTCTTTCCTCATCCATAGCCTTTTGCTGGTATGCAAGGAGCAGGTCTTTATATTTTAGATTTGGGGGTTTGACTTGTGCCCTGGCATATCCAAGCCTTACAAGCTCACCATTTACAAATGTCTTTTTGACAAAGACATAAGCAAGTAGCCTCCCATACTGGTCTTTTTTCTCCACATCGAATTCAAGGGTTACCTTTTTAAGTAGAACTAATCTTCTATTGAATTTGGCTGCCTCTTTTGCATAGAACTCAGGTCCTGAGTTTTTTGTCTTCAATTCCGGTGCATCCACACCTAAATATCGGACGATTTCGCCTGTATCAAGTTGTATTGTATCCCCGTCTATAACCTTATTTACAACGTATTCTTTTCCATATAACGGCGATACAATAAAAAGGCTTATGAATAAGATAAGGGTTGAAAAAACCTTAATCATAAGCCAATTTTTACATGATTTATAATCCTTGTCAACGAGATTATATCTTTATTCCTTCACAATCAATGCATCGCCTTGGATTATCCAGTTGGAACATCCCATAACAGCAGGGAGTATAAAGATACCCAGGGGGATATCATACCACTGTTCTTTAATGAGGATGTTTTCAGCTGCATTGGCGTTCATCTGTTTAAGCTGTTCCTGTATAGATGGAATGAGTATATTCTTTGTTATAGATTCACCTTTATAGAAACCGCAACCACTTGGCTCTATATAAAATGAACCAACCTTTTGGACATTACCTTTCTGGGCTGCCTCAACAACCTGTTGCTGCGAAAATTTGTCTGAATAAAAACCATTTTGTGTCGCAGGACCGCATGCTGTCAACAGGAAGACAATCAAAAGAATTGCTGCACAATATTTATTCATAAAACAAACCTCCTTAAAGAATTTTTTATCCTTCCAGATTAAATTGATTGGACAGGTTATATCAAAAAATTTAGATTATTTAAACAAAAATTTGATAGGAGACCTAAAGAATGGGGTAAAATGGAAGACAAAAAAAGGTGGGGTATAGTTGTTAACCCCACCTTGTGTGCCAAACAAGATCTTATTTCTTAATTGGCTCAAAGGCAAAAAATACCCTTTCTGCCATGATTGTTCCTGCTTTACCTTTTTCTATAGGATACGCGGGAACAGGAAATACTGCCAACTGGACTTCATCTCCCTGTTTTAATACACCTGCAGGGCAGTTTACAATCCTGCTCAAGACTCGTCTCACAGGATCTACGCCCAGGTCTATAACAGCATGGATGAGGGGTGACTCAAAACCAAGGGGCACACCCTTTACCTCTTCTGAGAAGACAATAATCTTTCCTTTTGTGGGCAGGTCTATGTATTCGAGATTTTCTGAATAACACTCAGGACATATTACCCTTGGTGGATATGCAACGAATCCACAGTCCTTGCATTTTGTCGTAGTGAATCTACCCTGTTTAAGATTTTCGTAAAAGGGCCAGATCCTATTGAATTCCTTTGATTCCAGTGGCCACATGTCCATGGTTACTGGATATAGATCTTCAAGTATAGGTATTCCTACTACAGCCATATTTTCCTCCTTATTTTACTGGTTCTCTACCATAGATCAAGATAGTGTGCTCTGCATTGGCGCCGCTTAGATTATGGGTAAGACCAATGTCAGCGTCCTTTACCTGGTGACGTGCCCTGCCCTGAAGTTGTTTCAAAATCTCAATTGCCTGCCTGATGCCCGTGGCACCAAAGGGGTGTCCTACTGAAAGCAAGCCGCCGTCTGTGTTTACAGGAACCTTGCCGCCTATCTCTATCTGTCTTGAACCGCAGAATTCTCCACCTTCACCTTTTTTGCAAAATCCCAATTCCTCCACCTCTATGACCTCAGAGATAGAGAAGCAGTCATGTGTCTGGGCAACCTTAATATCATTGGGTGTAACCTTTGCCCTTTCATAAGCCTTCTGTGCTGCTACACGTGTGTGTTTCCAATCAGCAAGATGGGCACCTGGGAAATTGGCAGATACGCTGTTCAAGCAGACCTGTGCTGTTCCTCTTATGTATACCAAGGGTCTGTCTGTAAATTTCTTGGCGATCTCATCGGTTGTGACGATACACGCTGCTGCGCCGTCTGTAATAGGACAGCAGTCATAGAGTGTAAGAGGTGGGACAACGATAGGTGCGCTCATTGCCTCTTCAAGGGTAAGCTTTTTCTGCATCTGTGCCACTGGATTGTCTGCACCATAATTGTAGTTGGCTACTGAGACAGCAGCGAGTTGTTCCTTTTTTGTCCCATAGTGCATCATATGTTCCTGGGCTGTTAGGGCAAAAAATGGAGGTGGAAGACCCATACCCTGGGCACCATCCCAGTCATGATCTACCGATGCAAGCTCACTGTAGAATACCTCCCATTTCTGGGGTGTATACAGTTTCTCTCCGCCTGCTACCATAACGATATCTGCTGCCCCTGCCTCAACGAGTCCTTTTGCAAGGATAATACCTGTTGAACCACCAGCGCACAGAGTATCACAGCGAGTGCAGATCGATGTTGGTTTTAATCCGCATCTCTCGGCAACAACAGGTGCTGTGTTTACCTGGAATGAACATCTACCTGCATAGGATGTTGCCACAATCAAACCGTCTATGTCCTTTGGTTTTAGTGTGGGGATGTCATCGAGACATGCCTTTGCTGCCTCTTGAAAGAGATCAACTAAATGTGCCTCTCTCACGCCCCATTTGCACTGGCCACCTGCCAGTATTACTGCATTTCGAGCCATATAATCCTCCTTTAAAATTAATTCAGCTATCAGCTACTAATTTGCCTTAAGGCATTTTTTTAATCTTAAGCCTATCTACCTTTATAGACTGGTTTTCTCTTTTCTACAAAGGCATTTATACCTTCTCTTCCATCTTCAGATGTAAAGGCTATGGAGAAACAATCCATCTCAAGGGTCAAACCTGACGCAAGGTCCATGTTCATACCATTATCTACACACCTCTTGATAAGTGCAAGAGCTGCCCTTGGTTTGGACGCAAGTTTCTTTGCCATGGCCATTGCCTCTTCCATGAGCTTGTCTTTAGGGACAACCTTATTTACGAGACCTATTCTGTATGCCTCATGGGCATCTATGTTGTCGCCTGTGAACAGCATCTCCTTTGCCTTGGTGACACCCACAAGCCTTGGAAGTCGCTGTGTTGCCCCTGAACCGGGCATAATACCCAGATTTATCTCAGGCAGTCCTATTATGGTATCCTCAGAGGCAATCCTTATATCACAGCATAGGGCAACTTCGCATCCGCCGCCTAAGGCAAGTCCAAACATGGCTGCTATGGTAGGCTTCTCTATACCTGTGAGTTTATCAAATGTCTTCCGAGGGGCAGTCCACAAAAAATCAAGGGTCTCCACTGCTGATTTTCCCATAACATCCTTCACATCGAGTCCTGCTGCGAATGCCTTCTCTCCGCTGCCTGTTATTACTATCGCACCTACCTCATCATCCCTTTCAAATTCACATATGGCATCATAAAGTTCATGATATGACTTTACGCTTAAGGGATTCACAGGTGGTCTGTTGAGTTTTATTATACCTACAGGTGCCTGTTTTTCTAAAATCAATGTATCGTAGCCCATCAGAGCCTCCTCTTTATTACTTGCTGTAGTCATACCAGCCCTTGCCGGACTTTCTTCCAAGGCTTCCTGCCTTTACGAGATTTTTAAGTGTTAATGGGGGATCCCATTTCAATTCCTTTGGAAGATTATCATAGAAATACTGCTGGACATGGAGGTTGATATCAAGACCCGTTAAATCCATAAGTTCAAAAGGACCCATGGGGTAATTAAGACCGAGTTTTGCTGCCTTATCTATATCCTCTTTACTTGCAATACCCTGCTCATAGAGTTTGATAGCCTCAATAAAATGGGGAACCATAAGCCTGTTTACCAGAAATCCAGGCACATCAACTTTTACCTCTACTGGTTCCTTGCCAAATTTCTTTGTAAGGTCAATAGTTGCCGCCACCGTCTCATCGCTGGTCTGCATGCCCCTTATAACCTCTACAAGCCTCATGAGGGGAACAGGGTTGAAAAAGTGCATACCTACTACCTTATCCGGTCTCTTTGTTGCAGTAGCTATCTCTGTGAGAGACATGGAAGATGTATTGGATGAAAGTATTACATCCTTTTTTGTAATCTCATCGAGTTCTGCAAAGACCTTTTTCTTAATATCCATTACCTCTACAACCACCTCTACCACAAAATCTGCATCCTTCATGGCACCCATATCTGTTGTGCCTTTGATCCTTCCCATAATGGCAGATTTCTGCTCTGCTGTCATTTTGCCTTTTTCCACTGTCTTGGATAGGAATTTATCTATGTTTTTTAAACCGTTCTCAACAAACCTGTCCTCGATATCTCTCATTATAACATTATAGCCTGCCATTGCTGCTACCTGGGCAATACCATTGCCCATAACACCGGCGCCTAATACCCCGACTGTCTTTATTTCCATAACTTCCCTCCTTAAGTTGATTAATTAAATTTTTCACATGTAGGCTATATATAACTATTATTATCTATGGTATGTCAACAATTTTATTAAATTTTTAAAGCGATATCTCCTGAATAAAGGCCTTCAATTTACCTTTATAAAAAAACACATGCTAAGCTCTACTCGTATCCTTAAAGGAATACAAATCATTTTACTGATGAAAGACTTTGGGCAATATGCGCTACCCTTGTTCTAAGATTTAAAAGGTATGCCTTTTCAGGCTGTTTAGGGCCTGGGTTTGTATCATACTCCATAGTCTTTACTATCTCTACAACACGGTCAATAGAACCTCCTTCTTCTTTAAGAAATCTTATTACATTATCCCTGAAAAGTTCAGCGGATTTCCATGACTCATCAAGATGTTTTCTTACATCATCACCTGTAAACACAAAATGATGTCCCTGACATAAGACATCTATATCAAGCATTGAAAGACGTTTAAGAGATGTAATATATTTTTCAAAATCCACAAGAAATTCGGTGACAATATGACCTGTCTGACTCCTGCAACCCGTTGACTCTGTGGCTATAAGTATCTTTTTCTCAGGTATATAATAGCTCAACATATCCCTTGTATGACCTGGGGTCTCGAATACCTGCACTGTTATTCCATGGCATACATATATCCTATCCATGTCTTTTAATGTCATATCTATAGAGAAAGGTTCAAAATAATCCTGAAGGAGCATTTTTTTATCCACGTTTTCCATGGATGAAATTATGCCAAAGGCATTTTTACTTAGGGAACTCATAAGACTCTGGGCATTAGGTCTCTGTATTATCTCTGCAGCCCTTTGAGAAGCAGCAACCCTTATACTTGGAAAAGCCTTCCTAAGATATGATGTGGCTCCACAGTGGTCATAGTGGACATGGGTGATAAAAAGATATTGTGGCATTTTATTCTCGATCACCTGCCTGATATCAGCTTCATAGATCCTTGCCATGCAGTGAAATCCCGACTCAAAGATGACAGGGACATCTCCATCTATAAGATACGCAGGTGACCAGGCAAAACCTGTTACATAAAGATTGTTTTCAATATATCCCTTACCGCTAAAAATCATAAATGATAGCCGTCTTTAAATTATAATCAAGCATGTCCTGCACCGCAAGTTTTTTCTATGTCATAAGCTTTTAAAAAGCCCCTATATTTTTAAAAATTAAGCTTGACATAAAAAACTACCTTTTGTTATTATTAGTTGTTTTAGTTTGTTAATTGTTTCACATTCTTTTCGAAAGGAGAGTAAGATATGGATTTTAAAATTTCTGATGAATTAGAATCAATGCGTAAAATGGCTTATGAGTTCGCAATCAAGAACATTAAGCCTACCATGGAAGAGGATGAAAAAGAGCACAAATTCCGTCCAGAGATTATGAAAAAGATGGGTGATCAGGGTATGTTTGCATGCCTCGCACCTGAGAAATTTGGCGGACTTGAACTTCCAGAAGGACATATGGCTGCAACTCTAATGGCTATAGAGGTAGCCCGTGTAAGCCCATCATGGGGTTTACCATTTAACCTTCAGATGAACGGTCCTCAGAATGTCCTTTTAAAATTTGGGACAGAAGAACAGAAGGAGAAATACCTCCCTGGACTCATTGCAGGAACAAGTGGTGGCTGTTTTGCCATCACAGAGCCAAACTCTGGTTCTGATGTGGCAAGCATGAAGACAACGGCAGTTGAGGTCGATGACGGATATATCCTAAATGGCACAAAGACATGGATATCTGGTGTTCCCTATTGCGACTGCGGTGTTGTGTATGCCATGACAGACAAGGCAGCAAAACATAAAGGTATGTCTGCCTTTATCGTTGATTTCAAGACCCCTGGCATAACCCAGAGGGCAATCCACACAAAGCTTGGTCTCTTCTGTGCCCCTACAGGCGAGATATTCTTCGAAGAGGTAAAGATACCGAAGAGTGCTCTTATTGGAAAGCCAGGTCAAGGTTTTGCCATCTGTATGACCATGCTCAACTTCACAAGATTAAGTTCAGCAGCAAGGGCAGTTGGTGTTGCCCAAAGTTGTATTGAAGAGGCATGCAAATATGCCAACGAAAGGGAACAGTTTGGTCAGCCAATAGGACAGTTCCAGATGGTTCAGGAGCAGATTGGAAGGATGTCTGTAGAGCACGAGGCAGCAAAGCTTCTCGTCTACAAGGCAGCATGGCAGAAGGACCAGGGAATGAACAATACCCTTGAGACCTCAATGGCAAAATACTATGCTGCAGAGTCAGCCAATTTCTGTGCGTCTGAAGCAGTGAAAATTTTCGGGTCTTATGGATTCTCCTCTGAGTATCCTGTGGAGAGATTCTTAAGGGATGCAAAGTCATATCAGATTGTGGAGGGCACATCCAATATCCAGAAGATGATTATTGCCCAGTTTGCCCTGGGTTACAGGAAATCATAAAAAATTTGAATTTTTAAGGAGGGAAAAATGGCTACAGAAGTTACAGTTCCAATGGTTGGGAAAATTATAAACGTCCTTGTGAAAGTTGGAGACAAGGTAAGCGAAGATGATCAGATCGCCACTCTTGAGGCAATGAAGATGGAAATGCCCATACCTTCTCCTGTCAGCGGCGTGGTAAAAGAAATCAAGGTTGCAGCTGGTCAAGAAGTAGAGGCTGATGCTATCATCGCTGTAATAGAATAAAAAAGAGGTGAAATCAAATGTTAGTAGCCGGCATAGATATTGGCTCTATAACCACAGAAGCCCTGTTATTCGATAAAGACAAGGGTATTGTAGGATACACCATACTGCAGACCGGGGCAGATTCAAAAAAGACTGCTGAAATGGCACTTGAAAAGGTTCTTGCCTTTCCATCAAAAAAGCCAGCAGATGTATCATACACCATTGCAACAGGTTGCGGTAGGAAAAGGGCTGATTTTGCGCAGCAGGCAATCACTGAGATTACCTGCATAGCAAAAGGCGTTAACTATCTTTTTCCTGAGGCAAGGACAATCATTGATATAGGAGGCCAGGACACAAAGGTTATAAAGGTGGATGAAAAAGGCAGGGTTGTTGAGTTTGAGATGAATGACAAATGTGCAGCAGGAACAGGACGATTCATAGAGGTAATGGCAAAGGCATTAAACGTGGATCTTGATAAGATAGGTGATATATCACTACAATACAAAAAAGAGCTAACCATTAGTAGTATCTGCACAGTATTCGCCGAATCAGAGGTGATCTCTCTTGTAAGCGAAGGAGAGGCGCTTGAGGATATACTTTACGGAATCCACAAGGCAATATCAGACAGGACCATGGGTCTTATAACGAGACTCGGTGGTGCCCAGCCTGATATAATAATGACAGGTGGTGTTGCAAAAAATATAGGTGTTGTGAAGGCACTGGAAAAGGCGCTTAATACCCAGATTAAGATCTATGTGGAGCCTCAAATAGTGGGTGCACTGGGTGCAGCCATGCTTGCCCTTGAAAAAACCCAATGACAAATATTAAAAAAATTAAAGAGCCGGTGGTCTCACCGGCTCTTTTTTTTCATCTTTTCAATTTTGTAATCCAAACTCAGGTTGTTTTGAGCTTTTTTCTTTCCCTTATCTGATTGAGTATTACCGGGATAATAAAAATAATGGATACGATATCTGTTATCAACCTCGGCTCAATAAGAAGGACCGCTGCAAAGAAAAGAAGGACCCTCTCCCATATTTTCATATATGCCAGCCACCAGCCTATGACAGAACTTGAAAGGAGAAAAACACCTACAAGGGCTGTAAACGTAACCCATATAATCTGTAGCACCGGGGCGTTCATAAGAAGTGCAGGGTTGAATACAAACATATATGGAATAATAAATGCAGCAAGCCCAATCCTGCATGCAGTAAGACCTGTCTTCATAGGATCGCTCTTTGCTATACCTGCACCTGCATAGGCAGCAAGGGCAACAGGTGGGGTAATGGCTGAAATGATGGCAAAATAGAATACAAAAAGATGGGCTGATAGAACATTCACGCCAAGGTTAGTTAGGGCAGGAACTGCAAGGATGGCGCATATAATATATGCTGCAGTAGTAGGCAAACCCATACCCAGTATAAGGGATGCAATCATGGTAAAAACAAGCGTTAGATAAAGGTTACCATGGGCAAGCTGTATTATTGCCCCAGAAAATTTAAGGCCAAGACCCGTAAGTGTCACAACCCCTACTACAATTCCTGCAGCTGCACAGGCAGCCACAACACTCAAAGCACCCTTTGCACCTGCCTCAAGGGCATTAGCAAGTCCTTTGAGGTTAAGCCTTGTTGATTTTCTTATAGAACTCAGGATAAGGGCTGCAATGATTGCCCAGAACGCAGAAAATGAGGGTGATCTCAGTTCAACGGCAAGAAAATAGACGAGGACAAGGGCAGATATGGCAAGATAGCCCTGACTTTTCAGGGTTCCCCAGAATTTGGGCACCTCTTCATCTGACAATCCACTTAGATTTGCCCTTCTCGCCTCCATATGCACTGCTGCAAAAAGACCTGTATAATAAAGGACACTTGGTATGATGGCAGCAACACATATCTTGAGATAGCTTTCCCCTGTCATCTCGGATATGACAAAGGCAGCAGCGCCCATGACAGGGGGCACCAGCTGCCCACCACTGGATGCCACAGCCTCAATTGCAGCAGCAAAGTTAGGGGCATATCCAGTTCTTTTCATAAGAGGAATAGTGTATGTCCCGGTGCCTACCACATTTGCCACGGCACTGCCTGATATGGTTCCGAAAAAACCGCTGGATATTACCGCCACCTTTGCAGGGCCACCTCTTTTTTTTCCTGCAATGGAGTTTGCAAAATTGATAAAGAAATCCCCGGTCTTGGTTGCCTCCAGGAATGCACCGAATATGACAAAAAGGATAACGAATGTGGCAGATACACCAATGGGAACCCCATAGATACCTTCAAGGGTAGTATACATATGGGTTGCAATCCTCTCTATACTATAACCCCTGTGGGCTATGGCATCTGGGAGATAAGGTCCAAAATAGGCATAGAGAAGAAATATACCCGAGACAACAACAAGGGCAAGGCCTATTACCCTTCTTGTCATCTCGAGAACAAGGAGGGTTGTTATTACACCGAAGACTATATCCCATGTAGTGGGCATACCTGCCCTGTCCACAAGGGCATCCATATTTATAATTATATAAAGACCGCAGATAATACTCAATACGGCAAGGCATATATCGATGATATTGAGCTTTTTACCCTTAAGATAAGGATATGAAAGGAATGTAATAAGAAACCCGAAACTCAGGTGGATGACCCTCTGAGACCATGGGTCAAGACTGCCCATACAACCTGTATAGAGGTGAAAAAGGGACATGCAAATAGCAAAAAAGGCAGCTATCTTTGCAATTATATTTGCCATGATATGATTACCCCTCCTTATGGATATATATTAAATGCACCACCCTGCTTTTAAAAGCAGGGTGGCATCTCACATAAACATGAATGAATTAAACTATCTAAATCACCTTTGCTATTTTACCACACCTATTTCTTTAAAGTATTTAAGTGCACCGGGATGAATAGGTATAGGGCTATATTTTGCCGATGTCTCTGCTGTGGTAAATTCTGCAATCTTATGGGTATTGGTGAGCATCTTTTTATTTTCAAAGATAGCCTTTGTAACCTTATATACAAGGTCCTCAGGTGCATCCTTATGACATACCACAGAGTTCCAAACTGTTACAGAGGGGATATCTTCGGTCTGGCCCTTATAGGTATTTTTCTTCAATGTCCATTCGGTGTAGAACGGATATGCTTCTGATACCTTTTTTATCTCTTCTTTTGTAAATGGTATAAAGCGGATCTCATGGGTTGTTGAAAGGTCTATTATAGATGATGTAGGGGGAGCAACATCCCATATGCCCACTTCTATTATACCGTCTTTTAGCTGTGTGGCATTCTCAGCAAAGGAAAGCCTATAAACCTTCATATCAGAATACTTGACACCCAATAGCGGTAGGATAAGACCGGATTTATACTCTGTGCCGCTTCCAGGTGCACCTACAGATACCTTTTTGCCTTTAAGGTCAGAAATCTTATAGATGGGGAATTTCTTTAATGTAACAATATGGTATATATGGGGATACATCTGAATTACTGATCTTAGTGAATCTACCTTATTATTTTTGAACTTTCCTTCACCGGTATATGCCTGATATACTGCATCGTTCATTGCAAGACCGAACATGGCCTCTTTTTTTGCTACAAGGCGAATGTTTTCCACAGATGCGCCTGTAACCTCGGCTGTAGCAAATACATTAGGCACCTTCTGATTAATTATTTCAGCCAGTGTCCCACCATAAGGATAATAGACCCCTCCTGTTCCACCTGTGGCAATGGTTATCCTCTGTTTCTGCTGTGCTTCTACAGTGCCAGCTATGACAAAGACAATAGCAAAGACTGCCAAAACTAAAGCAAGCTTCTTCATATCAATACCTCCTCCTTTTGTTTTTGTATACAGTGATACTAATATTATAAAAAGAACGATGTCAACAAATTTTTATAGCAGAGACTATCTAATTTACCATGTCTTTAATTTTATTAGTAAAAATTCATAAAAATGCATCTGTTTTAGTTCTATCATCAATGCAATATTTATGGCATATGATACCTTCTCAATCTTTTTGTCATTAATATGTAAGGAAAATTCCCTGTCTTTTGTGTTTCTAAAGGTAATAGAAGCAAAACGCCTTGGTGTTAACCCCTCTGTTATACCGTAATATTCCATGACCCCATAAGACTTGGTCTTTATGTCTTTTAATATAAGCTCGTTACCCTCAACAGAAAGAATCTCTTGAACACCTGCATCATATATGGAGTTTATATGGGATATCTTTATCGCATCGCCATCCCTTACCGTCTGTATATAGAGGATATCTCCCTGTTGCCCTTTTATGATAAGGCACTTTGCCGTATCCAAAAAAAGAAAAGAAATTGCAGAAAAGAAGGTCAAGATCAACAAAATCAGAATGTTGCGGGACGGTCTGTCTTTTTTTGAAAACATGGAAATAAAATGACTTGACCTTGATTTATTCATAATGATAAATAGATAACTGACATAATCCAAAATTACAACCAATAAGTTAATAAAAAAAGTCCACATATTAAAAACATATTGGAGGTATCATGGGGGATAAATCAGAGATTTCCGATAAACTGATGGATCTAAAGGAGGCAGTGAAGAGATTCATAAAAGATGGCAGTCAGATTGTCCTTGGGGGTTTTACAGTTGTAAGGAACCCAATGGCAATTTCCTACGAGATCATAAGACAGGGTATAAAAGATTTGCATATTGTATGCCATTCCCATGGACAGGCACTGGATGTGTTAATAGGTGCAGGGTGTGTTAAAAGGCTTGAGATTGCTTATGGAGGAAACGGTAGATATGCCCCTACCTGTATAAGATTTAAAAAGGCAATCCAGAAGGGTGAGATAGAATTCGAGGACTATTCTAACTATCAGATGAGTCTCAGGTTTCTTGCAGGGGCATTGAGCATACCTTTTATCCCAACAAAATCAGGCCTCGGATCAGACCTATTAAATTATGAAGGGTTCTCAAAGGAGATAAGGAAAGAAAAAAAGGTGGCAAGGAAAAAATTAGAGGTGATACAGAATCCCTTTTCAGAAGATAAGGATGATGTAGTACTTCTGCCTGCCCTTAATCCAGATGTTGCCCTCATCCATGCCCAGTATGTAGGCGACGATGGCACTGTCCGCATAAAAGGGCTCACTTTTGCAGATATAGAACAGGCAAAGTCTGCAGATACTGTCATAGTAACATGTGAGGAGATTGTCCCGCGTTCATTCATAAGGCTTGACCCAGACCAGAATTCACTACCGCCATTTTTTGTGGATGCCATTGTAAAACTGCCTTATGGAGCCCACCCTACAGGATGTTTTGGTTTTTATGATTATGACCCTAAACATCTGAACATGTATAGGGTATTTGCCAATGATGATGGTAAATTCAAAGAGTATCTTGATGAATGGATATATGGTGTAAAAACCCATGAAGAATATGTCAATAAAGTAGGGGGCGAGATGCTTGTGAAGATTAAGGCAAATCCTGTCCTTGGTTATGCAGTAGGTCTGGACAGGAGATAATTACCACATAACAGCAATAGAAATCAAGGGAGGTTGAAAGATGGCTTTAGAATATTCAGATAATGAAATGATGGCAATCAGCGCAGGGCGTTTCATAAAAGACGGTGATATTGTATTTGCAGGGACAGGGGTCTCTATGCTTGCTGCAACTGCTGCAAAGAGGATATATGCACCAAAGGCCGTTATATTTTTTGAAACAGGTGGGATAGACCCCACTCTTGATGAAATACCCATGGCAGTGTCAGACCTTCGGGTCATGAGCGGAACATGCCTTAATTCAGGACTCATTGAGGCATTCTCTATTGTGGGGCACAGAAAACTCCATACCATAGCATTCTTAGGTGCTGCCCAGATAGATAAATATGGAAATCTCAATACCACTGTAATAGGGAATTACCACAAACCAAAAACAAGATTTTCAGGTAGCGGTGGTGCCTGCGATGTGGCATCATTTGCATCAGGGGTCATAACATTTATGCAACATGAAAAGAGGAGGTTCGTAGAAAGACTCGACTATCTCACCAGTGTTGGCTGGTATAAAGGAGGCGATTCAAGACAAAAACTTGGACTTAAACGAGGTGGCGCCCTTGCTGTGGTTACAAATCTCGGGGTTATGCGTTTTGATGATAATACAAAAGAAATGTATCTCGATGAATACTACCCTGGTGTAACCATAGAAAATATAATAGAAAATACAGGCTTTGAGATAGATGTATCAAAGGCAAAAGAAGCTAAAGCTCCAACAGAACTGGAACTCCTCATATTGAGAAATGAGGTTGACCCCCAGAGACTCATCTGCAAGGCATGATATCAAGCAAAAGGTTAGGCCTTAAATAAAGAAGATAAAAAGGGTTATTTTTAGTTTTTAATGGAATGAAAAGTATAGACATTTGCAAAATATATAAAAAGTCTACACAATGTGGAAATACTTTCAACTTTTTTCAAAGTCTAAATAAATTATCAACAAAGGCCTAAGGATGTGTCAAGAACAAGAATAAAAACCCTTAAAATATCTAAAATTTATAGCAAAATTTTATATTATGAGATCATTTGTTTTATTGGCATTTAAAAATGAATTTTTGTTGTGGTATATTTATAAGAATCTCAAACTTTATGAAATTATTAAAAATCATTATTATTTTCACACTAACAATTTTGATATGTAGTTGCGCTACAGGAAAGGTTGGGGATAGAAACTGGAGGCTCTTTGATATGGATAACCTCAGGGACTATTATTTTGATGGAGATAGCATTGAAGAACTCACTAAAGGGCTTGTCAGAGTAAAGCTCGGCACTGTTGTGAAAGGAAATGAGGCAAGAAACTGGGAGATTGAAGAGAGGCTGAAAAGAGGGCTTTCCATAAAGGGTTATGAAAACTATGATTCATCTCAGGATATCTACGAGATAAACTGCTTGGAAAAAAAATTCAGAGTCTTATCAGGGACAGATTATGACACAGAAAACAATGTCTTATCTTCTTATAATAACCCTAATCTTGAATGGAGAAAAATCCCTGAAAACTCTGCCATCATGACCCTTATAAAGCTAAGATCAGTATGTTCATTTTAGATTAATCATGGTGATAGCTGCACCTGGTCTCCAAATTTCTCTTTAAGGGCTTGGGATAAAGCCTCTGCATCACTTTTATGCTTAAACTCCACCATCAACTCTCCGTTTTCGCCCACCACCAATCTGCCGTATTTTTTTACCACCTCGGACACCTGGGCCGGGTCAACGGTCCACCAGCCCTTTGTGCGCCTTAACAATTCCTCACCTTTTAAAGGCTGTGGGGTTACAAGGTCTATAGTCCTGAACCAGGCACTCCAACCCACTTGGGCGGGTGCTTTTAGTATAGGGCTCACAGGGTCATGATATATGCGGCATCTCCCGAAAAGCCTGAGGCGTATCATTTTATTGCCTCCTGGATAATCCTCTTTATCTTTTCATCTAAAGGCAATAGATTGTTGGGGACTTCAATCCTGTATCTTTCAAGGATATGGGCTAAAGAGTATAAATATATGTTCACTATATCCTTTTCATCCATGGGCATATTCCACCTTACAGATAAACTCCATGCCTTTTCAAATAATCTCAATGCACCATCTCTTATCCTTTTTAGCCTTTCATCTAATAAAGATATATTTAGACTCAAAAGAAGTTCCCTTTGGGCAGATTCGATCTGTGAAAATACACGCCTTAAAAACCTTACCTGAGGGTCCATGCCCCATTCATCTATATTCATAAACTCAACCCATCCTAAGGCCCATATCGAATAAGGTCTTTACAACAAATTTTTGCAAGAATATTATAATGAGCATCAATATGAAAGGTGATATATCCACCATGCCAATTCTTGTGGGTATAATCCTTGAGATCTTATATGTTATTGGGTCTACAAGCCTATAGATTGTTCTAACAATGGGGTTATATGGATTAGGATTAAACCACGACATAATCGCCCTTATAAAGATTATCCAGAAATATAGGTCAAGGACCATATTCAAGATGGATGCTATTGTAGTCATAAAATTTCCAAATACAAACATAGATACCCCACAAAATTAGATTTAAGATTAATGATTAAAACCATGTTTTATTCATGGTCTCCAATTGTTTTTTAGAATTCATATCCCTTGAGCCATTAAGATCCCACTCTCCAATCCCCTTATTTTAACCTCTGTTAATCTATTTTCAAGTGTTTTTTTATAATGTAGATATACCGGGATATAATTGTCTGTGTAACCACGCATAAGATTGCCTTTATAAACCTTTCCTTCAGGGATGATCACTGCCTTTTTATCTATAAATCTCTCAAAAAAAGATAGTCTTTTTTTTATGTCAAGGGATTTTAGCCTCTTTACCCTGTCTTTTTTGATCTTCAAAGGGACTTGATGGGGCATAGAAGCAGCCTTTGTCTTTTCTCTTGGAGAAAAAGAAAAGATGTGGAGATAGTATATACCCAGGGAATCAATGGTATTGTATGTGTTCATAAAATCATCTTCATCCTCAGAGGGAAAACCTGCTATAATGTCTATGCCTATCCCTATGTCATTAATCTTGTTTATTAGCCTGTTGATTATGCCAACAAGATAATCTCTGGTATAATGCCTCGACATTAGACTAAGGATTTTATCAGAAAAACTCTGAACCGATATGTGGATGCTCTTTGCTATCTTTTTTGAATCTCTCAAAATCTCAATAAATTCATCATCTATATACAAAGGGTCAATAGAGCTCAACCTTATCCTTTCAGGTGTCTCTGAATCTTCCATGAGTTTCAATAATCTCTTTAGATCAATCCCTTTTTCTATATCTCTGTAGGCAGATAATTCTATGCCTGTCAATACTACCTCTTTTACACCTTTTTCTTTGAGGATTTTTATTGCCTCAAGGACCTCTTGAGACTCCCTGCTCCTTGGTCTGCCCCTTGTGAATGGAACCACACAATATGTGCAGAATCTATCACATCCATCCTGTATCTTGAAAAAAAAACGGGTCTTTCCTTGCTGAATATCCTGGATAGATGCCTTTTCAATAAAAACTGGATCATTGTCACATCTTATAATGCCGTTTAATTGAATATATTCGGGGAGGTCAAATCTTTCTCTTGTGCCGATTATAAGGTCTGCACCATAGTGATGCTCAGGATACATCTGGGCGTGGCAACCTGCTATGATGATTTTGGCATATGGATTCTTTTTCCTGCACTGGTTTATGAATCTCTTTATGTCCCTTTCAGCATTTTCCGTCAATGTGCAGGCATTTATGATGCACACATGGGCATCTGTTATTTCAGAGGGTTCATATCCACTTTCTATTAATCTATTGGATATTATGTAAGAATCCCATTGATTTGCCCTACAGCCTGTTGTCTTCAGGAAAAAATTCATTACTTTTTTAAATCTCTTTTAGCTTCTGTAAGATGCGTTTATCTTTATATAATCGTATGTTAGGTCTGTTGTATATATATCAAAGGAAGACCTGCCATCGTGGAGGTCAATTACCAATTCAATTTCTTTTCTGTTCATGATTTCTTTAAGTCTCATCTCATCAAAAGGCACTTCTAATCCGGCCTTGGCCAAGACCTCGCCCTGGAGAATTATATCTACCTTTTCTGGATTCAAAGGGACACCGGCATCACCTGCTGCTGCCATAAATCTTCCCCAGTTAGGGTCGCATCCGAAAAAAGCGGTTTTTGACAGGGGTGATATGGCAATCCTCCTTGCTATCCTCTCTGCATAATCCTTTTTCTTTGCGCCCTTTACTGTAATATGGATGACACGGGTTGCACCCTCGCCATCTTTAACCAGCATAAGGGAAAGGTCTTTCATTACCTTATTTATGCCTTCTATGAATAATCCTATTGCTTCCTCATCCTCTCCTGATTTTTTAGAAAAAAGCATGACCGTGTCATTGGTGCTGCACTCTCCATCCACCGTTATCCTCTCAAAAGAACCTTTGACAGCATATTTGAAATCTCTTGCAAACCTTTGGGCAGGCACAGGGAAATCAGTAAAGATAAATACAAGCATGGTGGCAAAAAGGGGATTTATCATGCCTGAGCCCTTGGCTATACCAATAATTTTATATTCTTTTTTGCCATTGAAATTAAATCTTGCAATCTTTGGAAATGTATCCGTTGTCATGATAGCCCGGGCAAATAAGTCTATATTGTTTTCATCAAGGCTTTTTAATAAACCAGGTATAGATGAGATTATCTTTTGGGTTGGAAGCCTCTTGCCGATAACACCTGTAGAGGCAAATAAAATAGATTTTTTCTCAATATTTAAAGCCCCTGACACTGCTTGGGCTATTTTGCCTAAATCCTCTATACCTTTTTTCCCTGTGCACGCATTGGCACATCCGCTATTTACCAGGATTGCCCTGACAGCCTTGGTTTTTAACGCCCTGTTATATAATATATGGCCTGCCTTAACAGCATTTCGCGTATAAACAGCAAGACAGTTTAAATCATCATCAGATACCACAATCCCCAGATCAAGGCCCTCTGCTTTTATCCCTGATGCAACGCCAGAAAATTTTATCCCTTTTATCATAACATGAACCTTTTTATAAATTTTATTGATTACACAGGCTAAGGCCTGCTACTACAGAATAATTTCAATTAAATATCTGATATTACTATTTTCTTGCCTCTCTTCCGCAACACCTCTTGTATTTCTTGCCACTACCACATGGACATGGCGCATTTCTGCTTATCTTCTCCCTTTGCATACCCGATGAATCTCCTCCCAGGTTGGTAAACATAACAGGGGCCTCATGGGTTAGCTCTGCCTTTGCAGGCTGCACTGCAAAAAGCTTTCTCAATGTATCTATCTTAACCTTTTCAAGCATATCAAGGAATAGATCAAAGCTCTCTCTTTGATATTCCCTTAAAGGGTCTTTCTGTCCATATCCTCTGAGCCCTATACCTTCTTTGAGGTGATCCAGGGCAAGTAGGTGCTCTTTCCAGTGCGTATCAAGGGAATTAAGGGCTATGAATGCCTCAAGCGCCCTCATCTCCTCTTCGCCGAATTGTTTAATCTTATTCTCATAGACCCCAAAGACCTTTTCTTTTATTAAATCTATAAATCCTGCTTTTGTAATGGTCTTATAATCCATTTCTCCAAAATCGATCTGGAAGAAGAATATCTCATATATCCTGTTTTTTATGGTTGTAAAATCCCACTCTTCAGGGTATGCCTTTTCCGGGGCAGACTCGTTTACTATGGATTCACATATCTCCTCTATCATCTCATATATTTGATCCCTTATATCACCATTTGCCATCATCTCCCTTCTCATTCCGTAAACAGTCTCTCTCTGTTTGTTCATGACATTGTCATATTCCAGGAGATATTTTCTTATCTCGAAGTTATGTCCTTCTACCCTTGTCTGGGCGCTTTCAATGGCTTTAGTGATAAACGGATGCTCAATGGGCATATCCTCTTCCATACCGAGCTTTGCAAGGAGCGGCGATACCCTTTCAGACCCGAAAAGCCTCATAATCTCATCCTCGAGGGATACATAGAATCTTGATGAACCTGGGTCACCCTGCCTACCTGCTCTACCCCTCAACTGGTTATCGATTCTCCTTGACTCGTGTCTCTCTGTCCCAAGTATATGGAGACCTCCCAAGGCTATTACTTCTTCCTTTTCCTTTTCGCATATCTTTCTTGCTTCAATCAATGCCTTCTCGTATTCTTCAGTTCCTTTTTGGCCTTTACACATAGTCATGGCGAGGAACACAGGGTTACCCCCTAAAAGTATGTCTGTGCCCCTGCCTGCCATGTTTGTGGATATGGTAACTGCCTTTTTTCTACCTGCCTGGGCAACTATCTCTGCCTCTCTCTCATGATTCTTTGCATTTAATACATGGTGGGGGACACCCTTACGTTTCAACATCTCTGAAAGACGTTCTGATTTGTCTATAGAGAGGGTTCCCACAAGCACAGGTCTCCCTGTTTTATATAGGTCTTCTATCTCTCTTACTACAGCTCTGAACTTCTCTTTTTCTGTCCTGTAAACCACATCAGGATAGTTTGTTCTAATAAGTGGTCTATTGGTAGGTATGACAACCACATCAAGGTTATATATCTTTTTGAACTCCACTGCCTCTGTATCTGCTGTGCCTGTCATGCCTGCAAGCTTTTTATACATCCTGAAGTAATTCTGGAATGTTATTGTGGCAAGGGTTTGATTTTCCCTTTCTATCTTCACATTCTCTTTTGCTTCCAGTGCCTGATGGAGGCCATCACTATAACGCCTTCCATCCATGAGCCTGCCTGTAAATTCATCTACAATGATTACCTTTCCATCTTTTACTATGTAGTCCACATCCCTCTTGAAAAGATTATGTGCCTTTAATGCCTGGTTTACATGGTGTAACAGGTCAACATGTTTAGGATCATAGAGATTGTCTATTTTTATGAGCTTTTCTATCTTTGCAACACCTTCTTCTGTAAGATATGCGCTCCTTGTCTTCTCATCTATCATGAAATCTTTGTCTTTTTTAAGCTGATATATCAATCGGTTTATCTTATAATATTTGTCCGTTGATTCCTCTGCAGGACCGGAAATAATTAGGGGTGTTCTTGCCTCATCAATGAGGATACTGTCTACTTCATCCACTATGGCATAGTTAAAGCCCCTTTGGACACACTCATCAGGGCTATATTTCATATTGTCCCTTAGATAATCAAAACCGAATTCATTGTTTGTCCCATAAGTTATATCACAAGCATATGCCTCTTTGCGTTCAGGGTCATCAAGGGGGTTTAATATGACACCAACAGATAGCCCGAGAAATTTATATACAGGACCCATCCACTCGGCGTCTCTTTTTGCAAGATAATCATTTACAGTTACTACATGGACGCCTTCCCCTGTAAGTGCATTAAGATAAACAGGTAGTGTTGCCACAAGGGTCTTGCCTTCACCTGTTGCCATCTCTGCTATCTTACCTTCATGAAGGACAACACCACCGATGAGCTGGACATCAAAGTGCCTCATGTTTATTGTCCTTCTCGCTGCCTCTCTGACAACTGCAAATGCTTCTGGAAGTATTGAATCCAGGTCTTCTCCTCTTTCTATCCTCTCCTTAAAAATTGAGGTCATACTGCTTAATTCCTGGTCTGATAGCTTTTTAATGCCTTCTTCAAGGGAATTTGTCCTGTCCACAATGGGCTGGATCCTTTTTAGTTCCCTCTCATTTTTAGTTCCAACAATCTTTTTTAAGATATTTCCAAACATAATAATTTTTTAAATTAAAAAGGATTTTATAAGGTCAAGTGTTATGTGGTCTTATCGATTAGCCTGACCATCCTTTTATATTAACTTCTCAATGTTGCCACAAGACGTTCAGGATGTAAAAGTATATTTAACGCATCATTTATATCCTTAGTTATAAGGTCTGCCTCTTTCAAAACTGAGTTTGCGCATCCCTCTTCGCCAATAATACCTATGCCAAGGGCCGCCTCCTTCAACATCATTGCATCATTTGCCCCATTTCCAACAGCCGCTACCTTCTCAGGTCCCAATTCCCTTACAATCCTTGCCTTTTCAGCTCCGCTTTCTTCTTTATTAACCTTTATTATACTAAAGCCAATAGTATTTACCTCATTATCTATATTGCCATATGTATCAGATGTTATTATAAACACCTTGATATATCTCGAAATCTTCTCCATTAAATCCCGTGCCTGTTCTTTTATCTTTCCATCAAAGGCACATGTTCCATTATAATCTACCACAAGATATTCAATATTTAAATCACCCCAGCCTGGAATAGAAACACTAATCATAATCACCTCCTGAGTTTATTCGGAATTCTATTGTAACATATCTTATGTAATTTTAAACAAAATTTTACATCCTTTTCGTAATAGATCTTTTTTAATTCTGTAAAAGCCTTAAAAATTCACCTTGTTTCAGTAAAATGAATCCATATTTTTCAATTTTTCATATGGGCTAATAAACTGTTTAAAAGAGCCTTGCGGATTTGCCCAAAGTAAGAGGCCTTTTTCAAAGGTCACAAATATACAATAAAATGAAATAGTTACATAAAGTTAATTTGCTTGACAATAAAAGGTTAAACCAATTATATTATCAGACTCAAAAGGCAGGATTTATGATTATTAAATTATCAGACATAGAGGATAGCCTCACTCTAAAGGGAGACATGGAGGATTTTAGATTCAGCAGTGACTATAGGCTTTCATCACCCCTGCATTATGAATTCAGTCTGAAGAGGTTTAAAAACAGGATAAAGGTAAGGGGTTTGATAGGCTGTATGATAATACTCACATGCAGTAGGTGCCTTGAAGAGTTTAGCTATCTAATAAATGCAAGATTCGACTTTGACCTCTTATCTTATGATAGCGCACCAAATATAGAGGAGCTTGAACTCAAAAGGGATGAGATGGATGTCTATTATTACGAAGGTGGCGAGATTGAGCTTGAGCCCCTTATAAACGAAGAGATAATGCTCAATATACCTATTAAGCCTCTATGCAGAGAATCTTGCAAGGGACTCTGTCCTATATGCGGAACAAATCAAAATTATGGACAGTGCCTTTGTAAAAAAGATATAGATACGCTTCTTGGAGAAAAGCTTAAAAATTTTTTAATACAATAAGGAGAAGACCATGCCTGTTCCAAAGAGAAAGACATCCCAGTCAAGAAGGGATAAGAGAAGAACCCATTATAAGGCTAAGCCTGTCAATGTTGTGCTTTGCCCTAATTGTAAGGAGCCGTCACTCCCACATACAGTCTGCTCGAAATGCGGGTATTATAAAGGAAGACAGGTTCTTAAATTAGAAGAAATTTAGCTATATGGTGAAGATAGCGCTTGACTGTATGGGTGGTGATTTTGCACCTCAAGTAATCGTAAAGGGTGCAGAGCTGGCAGCAAGGGATAATATGGCAGAGCTTGTTCTTGTAGGGGACGAAGATGCTATAAAATCCTCCCTTGGCATCTCAAAGGGTATAGAGATTGTTCATACCACATCATCTGTAGAGATGTGTGAATCACCATCTACAGCCATTAGAAAAAAAAGGGACTCTTCTATGAATAAAGCCTTTGAACTGGTAAAGGCAAGATACGCAGATGCAGTGGTGACAGCAGGCAATTCAGGGGCAGCCATGGCATTTGCCATATTTACCCTTGGCAGACTACCATCTGTTGACAGACCGGCCATTGCAACCCTTCATCCCACTGTGAATGATGGCACATCTATAGTAATTGATTCAGGGGGAAACGTAGATTGCAGACCTGTCCACCTTGTCCAGTTTGCCATAATGGGAGATGCCTTTGCAAAATCCATCCTTGGAATACCAAGGCCAAGGATAGGAATATTGAGTAATGGTGAAGAAGAGTCCAAGGGTAATGAACTTACAAGAGACACAAATAACATAATGAAATACATGGATATAAATTATCTTGGCTACGTGGAAGGGACAGACATATACAATGGAAAGGCAGATGTCATTGTATGCGATGGCTTTGTGGGAAATATTGCCCTAAAGGTGGCAGAGGGTATAGCAGAATCTCTCAACATCTTTTTTAAGGAAAAGATAAAAAAAACCATAAAAAACAAAATGGGTTATCTGCTACTCAAGGATATGTTCCATGAACTGGCAAAAAAGACTGATTATTCTGAATATGGAGGTGCACCGCTGCTTGGTATAGATGGTATATGCATGATATGCCATGGAAAATCCAATGAAAAGGCGATAAAGAATGCCATCATAAGGGCAAAACAATATGCTGAAAAAGGGCTTAATGAGTCTATAAAGGATACAATAAAGGGCCATCAATCATTAAACAAAACAAAGGAGAAGTAATATGGATTACTTTTTCACTGAGGAACAGAAACAGATTCAACAGCTTGCAAGGAGGATTGCGGAAGAAAAGATACTGCCTGTAAGGGCAGAACTCGATGAAAAAGAAGAGTTTCCTTGGGAAATCATGAAGGTATGCGCTGAAACAGGGCTTTTTGGCGTAAGTATATCTGAGGAATATGGAGGTATGGGTGGCGGTTCATTGGAAAACTGCCTTGTAGTAGAGGAATTGAGCAGGGCATGTCTTGGTGTCTCGGTGAGCTACGCTGCAAGTCTACTTGGAGCATATCCTATAATCTTAGGTGGCTCTCAGGAGCAGAAAAAGAAGTATCTCACCCAGATAGCAAAAGGAGAAAAACTTGCAGCCTTTGCCCTTACAGAAGCCAATGCAGGCAGCGATGCCCAGGCAATCAGGACAGAGGCAAAAAAGGTAGGGGATGAATATATACTCAATGGGACAAAACAGTGGATAACCAATGGTGGCGAGGCTGGCATATACACTGTTATTGCCATGACAGATAGAACCAGGGGTGGCAGAGGCGCAACAGCATTTATAGTAGAAAAAGGTCAGGAAGGTTTTTTATTTGGAAAAAAGGAAAAGAAATTAGGAATTAGGGCTTCTGCCACCAGGGAACTTATATTTCAGGATTGCAAAGTCCCAAAGGAAAATGTTATAGGTAGAGAAGGTCTGGGTTTTATCCTCGCTATGAGGACCTTTGACAGGACAAGACCAGGTATAGGCGCCCAGGCAGTTGGAGTTGCCCAGGGTGCCCTCGATGCCGCAGTTAATTATGCCAGAGAAAGGGAGCAGTTTGAAAAAAAGATCATTAGCTTTCAGGCAGTGCAACACATGCTTGCAGATATGGCAACCCAGCTTGAGGCTGCTCGGGCACTCGTATATGCTGTGGCAAGATTTATCGATAGCAACCCTAAGGATACCTCAAAGGTATCTGCCATGAGTAAGGTCTTCCCCAGTGATATGGCCATGAAGGTGACAATAGATGCCATCCAGATCTTCGGGGGCTATGGTTACATGAGAGAGTATCCTGTGGAGAAGATGATGAGAGATGCAAAGATATTACAAATTTATGAAGGAACAAATCAGATTCAGAGGAATGTCATAGCCATGGAATTGATAAAAGAGGCTGTGGCAAAGAAAAAATAGTTTGATGAAGAGGTTTTCATGAAAAAGATAGGTATTGTATTCCCGGGTCAGGGCTCACAAAAGGTAGGTATGGCAAAGGAACTTTATGATGGGTTTGATTTTATTAAATCCATATATAAAAAGGCAGATGAAGTCCTTGGCTTTTCTATAACAGAATTATGTTTCAATGGACCTGAGGATGAATTAAGACAAACATATAATACACAACCAGCACTCCTTCTTACAAGCTATGTCATATGGACTGTTTTAAAAGAAAGAACAGGGATACAACCTTTATTTGCAGCAGGTCACAGCCTCGGTGAATATACAGCACTCCTGGCAAGCGGCTGTTTGTCCTTTGAAGATGCCCTTACACTTACAAGAAAGAGAGGGCTTTTCATGGAGGATGCATGCCCTAAGGGTAAAGGAGGCATGGTAGCCCTCATAGGTGCTGATATGGATAAAGTAAACTTTGTCCTTAAAGATATATCCCATGGTGATTATGTAGCTGTGCCGGCGAATCTCAATTCAAAGGAACAGGTTGTCCTATCAGGAGACATGGGTGCCCTCAAGGAGGCAGTGGAAAGGCTAAAGGGAACAGGATATAAAAAGGCTGTATTTTTAAATGTATCAGGCCCATTCCACAGTCCCCTTATGAAGGATGCTGCCGAAAGATTAAAAAAAGAGCTTGATAAGATAAATTTAGGGGATATGACCATCCCTGTTATATCCAATGTAGATGCAGAGCCTGTATCAGATAAAAATAAGGTAATAGAAAAGCTATACAGGCAGATGTTCTCACCTGTTCTATGGGAAAGCTCAGTCCAAAGGATGGCGAAGGAAGGGGTAGATGTATTTTTAGAGGTAGGGCCACAAAAGGTGCTCACAAACCTCATAAAGAGGATAGAACCTCAAATTCCTTGCTATAGTATAGAAATGATAGAGGATATAGAATCAATAAGAGGTGTTATTGCATGAAGGATACAGTTACCATTATCACAGGCGGTGCAAGCGGTATAGGCAGAACAATAGCAGAATTTCTCTCAGAAAAAGGCGGGAATATAGTCATCTTTGATGTATTAGATGGCAGCGAGGTAATTGAATCCATAAGATCAAAAGGCTCAAAGGCAGAGTTCTACAATGTAGATGTTTCTGACTACAAGATAGTAGAATCTGCTGTCGAGGATGCTGTAAAAAGTTTCGGAAGATTAGACAATCTGATTAACAATGCTGGTATTACTACAGATAAGCTCCTTTTGAGGATGAAGGAGGAGGATTGGGATAGGGTTATAAAGATAAATTTAAAGGGTGTATTCAACTGCACAAGGGCTGCAATAAGGCATATGTTAAAAAAAGGCGGAAATATTGTAAGCATATCATCCATAGCTGGTGTTATGGGCAATGCAGGCCAGGCAAATTACGCAGCAAGCAAGGCAGGCATAATAGGATTCACAAAGAGTGTGGCAAGGGAATACGGTGAAAGGGGTATAAGGGCAAATGCCATTGCCCCTGGCTTTATCAAGACAAGGATGACAGATGCCCTGGATGAAAAGACAAGGGATATAATGCTCAATTCAATCCCCTTAAAAAGATTGGGTGAACCTATTGATGTTGCCAGGGTAGTGTATTTTCTAATCTCAGAATATGGAAGTTATATCACAGGGGAGGTGATAAATGTCAACGGTGGCCTATATATGTAATTTTCACTAAGGTAGAAATCCAGTTTATTATTTTTATAAAAAAATTAAGGAGGTATGAAGGATGACAGTTGCAGAAAAGATTAAGGAATTGATAATAAAACAGCTTGATTCAAAGGAATCAGAGGTAGTGCCTGAGGCAAAGTTCATAGATGACCTGGGCGCAGATTCCCTTGATATTGTGGAACTTATCATGGCACTGGAAGATGAATACGGTATAGAGATACCTGATGAGGATGCAGAGAAGATGGAGACAGTTGGTGATGCCATAAAATATGTAGAAGAGCGTCTTGCAAATAAATAATACAAGAGGTAGGTAAATTGAAAAGAAGGGTAGTTGTAACAGGAGTTGGTCTTGTAACACCAGTAGGTATAGGTATTGAAAACGTTTGGCAGGACATACTCAATGGAAAATCAGGTATATCAAACATAACAAGATTTGACACCACCCAGTTTGAAACAAAGATAGCAGGGGAGGTAAAGGGCTTCAATCCAGAGGATTATATCCCCCATAAAGAATTAAAGCGGATGGACCTTTTCATCCATTACTGTCTTGCAGCAACCAAGATAGCCATGAACGACTCAGGCCTTGATATGGAAAAGGAAGATAGTGAAAGGGTTGGTGTTGTAGTCGGCACAGGATTAGGTGGCTTACCCACCCTTGAAAAATATCACAGCATCTTGTTAGAGCGTGGTCCAGGTAGGATAAGCCCGTTTTTTATACCCATGCTAATAGCCAATCTCGCCCCTGGTCATATTGCCATGCAATATGGCATCAAAGGGCCAAACCTTTGTATTGTTACTGCCTGTGCCACAGGTGCCCATTCCATAGGCGATGCCATGAGGACCATCCAGTATGGAGATGCAGATGTAATGGTGGCAGGAGGGACAGAGGCAAATCTTACCCCACTTACAGTGGGAGGATTCAATGCCATGAAAGCACTCTCAAGGAGAAACCATGAACCTGAGAAGGCATCAAGACCCTTTGACAAGGATAGAGACGGCTTTGTGGTTGCAGAAGGTTCTGGAATAATAATCCTGGAAGATCTGGAACATGCCCTCAAGAGGGGTGCAAAGATATATGCAGAGCTTGTTGGTTATGGATATAACGGAGATGCCTATCATATAACAGCGCCCTGCCCTGATGGTGATGGCTTCATAAGGTGTATGAAGATGGCAATAAGAGATGCAGGTCTTACCCCTGATGATGTAGATTATATAAATGCCCATGGGACATCCACAGACCTCAATGATCACATAGAAACCATAGCCATAAAAGAGGTCTTCAAAGAAAAGGCATATAAGATACCTGTAAGCTCTACAAAATCCATGACGGGTCATCTTTTAGGTGCAGCAGGGGCAGTAGAGGCTATATTTACAGTCCTTGCCATAAGAGACCAGATATGTCCACCTACAATAAATTATACCACCCCTGACCCAGAATGTGACCTTGATTATGTGCCCAATACTGCAAGAGAACACAGCATAAATGTTGCCATGTCCAATTCCTTTGGTTTTGGCGGGACAAATAGCACACTCATATTCAAGAGGTATATACCTTGAAGATAGCCATAGGTTCAGATCATGCAGGATTAGAACTTAAAGAACATATAAAGGAAATCCTAATTAAGATGGGGCATGAGATAGAGGATGTAGGCACAGACAATGCTTGTCCTGTTGATTATACTGATTTTGGCTTAGAGGTGGCATGGCTCGTTTCAGAAGAAAAGGTAGAAAGGGGTGTCCTTGTTTGTGGCACCGGGATCGGTATGAGTATAGTGGCTAATAAGGTCAAAGGCGTAAGGGCGGCATTAGTTACAGATCTATATACTGCCATACAAAGCAGAAGACATAATGATGCCAATATCCTCGTTCTCGGTGGAAGGATAACAGCTAAAGGTCTGGCTGAAGAGATGGTAAAAATATGGCTTGAAACACCCTTTGATGGTGGCAGACATGAAAAGAGGATAGAAAAGATAAAGGCATGGGAAAAGGAGCACCTAAAATAATTTCATAAGAAAGGTTAGATAAGATGAAGCTGGCAGAATCAGACAGTAAGATATACGGGCTTATAAGGCAGGAAATAGAAAGGGAAGAGTATAGCCTTATAATGATTGCATCTGAAAACTATGTAGACGAGGACATCCTTGATACACAGGGATGTGTTCTAACAAATAAATATGCAGAAGGCTACCCCTCAAAGAGATATTACAGCGGATGCAGATTCCTTGATGAGATAGAGGATATTGCCATTGAGCGGGCAAAGGAGCTATTCCATGCAGAACATGCCAATGTCCAACCGCACTCTGGTTCTTCGGCGAATATGGCGGTATATTTTGCTGTCCTTAATTTAGGTGATACCATCCTTGGTATGGATATTGCCCATGGAGGACATCTTACCCATGGCGCAAAGGTCAGCTTTTCTGGGAAATTCTTCAGGACAGTGGGTTATAAGGTATCTGAAAAGGACGAGATGCTCGATTATGATGAGATAAGGTCATTAGCCTTAAAGGAAAGGCCAAAGCTCATAATAACAGGGGCAAGTGCATATTCAAGATTCATTGACTTTAAGAGATTCAGGGATATAGCCGATGAAGTAGGTGCATATCTAATGGCAGATATAGCCCATATTGCAGGTCTTGTAGCTGCAGGTTATCATCCAAGCCCTATAGATTATGCCCATTTTGTCACAACAACTACCCATAAAACCCTAAGGGGTCCAAGAGGAGGGCTTATACTCTGTAAAAAGGAGTTTGCCAAGGCAATAGACTCGGCAGTTTTCCCTGGCATCCAGGGCGGACCACTAATGCATGCCATAGCTGCCAAGGCAGTGTCATTAAAAAACGCCATGACAGAGGAATTCAAAGATTATCAGAAACAAATCATAGCCAATGCCAAACACCTATGCAAAAAGATGATGGAAAAAGGATACAGAATAGTATCTGGCGGCACCGATAATCACCTCTTTCTTGTGGATTTGACAAACAAAGGGGTAACAGGAAAGATTGCCCAGGAATCTTTAGAAAAAAGCGGTATTATGATAAACAAAAACCTTATACCCTTTGATACAAAAAGCCCTATGGTTACCAGCGGAATCAGGATAGGCACGCCTGCCCTGACCACCAGGGGCATGAAAGAAAGCGAGATGGAAATTATCTGTGAGCTAATAGATAGGGTGCTCAGTAAACCAGAAGATGAGGAGATTCAAAAAAATGTAAGGGAAGAAGTAAAAGCATTATGTATGAGGTTCCCTTATTATTCCCGTATTTATAATTTATAATATTATGAATAATATGCGCCCTGATTGGGACACCTATTTTATGGAGATAGCACAGATTGTCTCAAAGAGATCTACCTGTAGAAGGCGTAATGTAGGTGCAATCATAGTAAAAGACAAAAGAATATTGTCTACCGGTTATAATGGTGCGCCGAGAGGGTTGGTGCATTGTTTAGACAATGGATGCCTAAGGGAAAAGATGAATATAGCCCCTGGGGAGAGGCATGAGCTTTGCAGGGGTCTCCATGCTGAGCAGAATGCCATAATTCAAGCAGCCCTCCATGGTGTATCTATTGATAAGGCTGAGATATACTCCACCCATCTACCTTGTTCTATCTGCATAAAGATGATCATAAATGCCGGTATAGAAAAAGTGACATATCTGGACGGTTATCCCGATGAGCTCTCCTTGGAGTTGATAAAAGAGGCATCTATTATCTTAAAAAAATTATGAAGTGCCCTTTTTGTGCATATACAGAGAGTAAAGTCCTTGATTCAAGGATGAATAAAGAAATGGATACCATAAGGAGAAGAAGGGAGTGCCTAAAATGTGCAAAACGTTTTACCACTGCCGAAAGACTTGAAGAAGGACTTCTCCTTGTTGTAAAAAAGGATGGCAGGAGGGAGATATTCGATAGAGCAAAGATACTAAATGGTTTAAAAAAGGCATGCGAAAAAAGACCTATCAGCATAACAACTCTGGAAAAGATTGTATCAAGGATTGAATACACCCTCTTTGAAAAGAGCGAACGAGAGGTAAAGGGGTCGGAGATAGGCGAGATGGTTATGGATGAGTTGAAAAAACTCGATGAAGTTGCCTATGTTAGGTTTGCATCTGTATACAGGCAATTCAAGGACATAAATGAATTTATGGAAGAGTTAAGAGACCTCCTTATAAAAAAGGATGAAAAATGAACGATGAACAATACATGCGTTTAGCCTTATCTCTGGCAAAGAAAGGCTATGGGACAACATCACCAAATCCTATGGTAGGCGCTGTCTTGGTTAAGGACAACAGGATTGTTGGCAAGGGTTATCACAAAAGGGCTGGTCTTCCCCATGCAGAGGTGGTGGCTATAAACGATGCCGGTCATGAGGCAGAGGGTTCAACTCTCTATGTAAATCTGGAGCCCTGTGTTCACTTTGGTAAAACGCCACCATGCACCGAGGCAATAAAAAAGGCAGGGATCAAAAAGGTAGTCATGGCAATGTTTGACCCTAATCCCATGGTAAGCGGAAAAGGCGCACAAATGCTTAGAGATGCCGGCATAATAATAAAAACCGGCGTCATGGAAGAGGAGGCAAAAAAGCTCAACGAAGCATTTATTGTAAACATGGAAAAATCAAGGCCTTTTTTTATTATGAAGGCAGCCATAAGCCTTGATGGTAAGATCGCCACAAAGACTTGTGATTCTAAGTGGATTTCCAATGAAGAATCAAGGAGATTCACCAACAAACTAAGGTCACATGTGGATGCCATTATGGTAGGCATCAATACAGTGATAACAGACAATCCCATGCTTATACCAAAGATGGTAAAGGTAAGCAGATATCCAACCCGTATAATCCTCGATTCAAAACTAAGATTACCACTTGCAAGCGATATAGCTAAGACATCGAATAAATATAAAACCCTTGTCTTTACCTCTTTTGACTCAAGGGCAGATAAAGAGGCAAGACTTAGGTCGCTTGGCGTAGAAGTGATAAAGTGTCCTAAAGATGAAAACGGCAGGGTCGCCCTTCAACATGTATGCAATGAACTATTTAAGAGAGATATAATGAGTGTCCTTATAGAAGGCGGAGGAGAGATAAACAATGCCTTTCTTAGAGAGGGTCTTATAGATAAGTTCATACTATTCTATGCCCCTATATTCATAGGTGGTAAAAATGCACTAAATCTTATCGGGGGAAAGGGTGTTGACTTTTTAAAAGATGCATATAAACTGAAAATAACAGGGATAAGGCGATTTAAAGAAGATATATGCCTGGAGGGACATGTTCACAGGGATTATTGAGGACATAGGGGAGATAACATCCATAAACAAATCAGGTGGTAAATGGGAGTTCTCCATAAAAACAAGCCTCATCAAAGAGGATATAAAAGAAGGGGACAGTATAAGTGTTGATGGTGTATGCCTTACCGTTACAAGGATAACAGCCAATAGTTTTATTGCTGATGCGTCCCTTGAGACCATAAATGTCACAACTTTAAAAAAGAAATCTGTAGGGGAAAGGGTAAACCTGGAAAGGGCTATGGGTGCCAATGGAAGATTTGGAGGCCACATTGTCACCGGACATGTGGATTGTATAGGCACGATAAAGGAAAAAACACCTTCAGGAGACTCTGTGAGGATTGGCATAGAGATCCCAAAAGACATATCAAGATTCATAGTTAAGAAGGGCTCTGTGACCATAGACGGCATAAGCTTGACAGTAAATACTAAGGGTGATAATATCTTTACCGTAAATATAATACCTTACACCTCTTTGAAGACAACTATAGGGGAAAAAAAGGTAGGAGATATGGTAAACATAGAGACAGACATAATAGGAAAATATGTAGAAAGCTTCATGTCTGATAAAGAAAAAAAAGGGATTGATATGGATTTCCTTTATGAGCATGGATATATAAAAGGGGCTTGATTATGGCTATTTCAAGGATTGAGGACGTCATAGATGATGTAAGACATGGAAAGATGGTTATAATTGTCGATGATGAGGACAGGGAAAACGAAGGTGACCTCATGGTTGCTGCAGAAAAGGTGACCCCTGAGGCAATAAATTTCATGGCAAGGAATGCCTGCGGACTTATATGCCTCTCTCTTACAGAAGAGAGGGTAAGGGAACTGGAACTGCCATTGATGGTTCAGGATAACACATCACCCTATAATACTGCCTTTACGGTTTCCATCGAGGCAAAAGAAGGTGTAACCACAGGTATCTCTGCCCATGATAGGGCAAGGACAATCCAGGTTGCCATAGACGATAATTCCACTGCCGATGACCTGGCGAGACCTGGTCATATATTCCCCCTCATGGCAAGAAAAGGTGGTGTCCTCGTCCGTGTAGGCCATACAGAGGCTTCAGTAGACCTGGCAAGACTTGCAGGGCTAAAACCGGCAGGCGTTATCTGCGAGATCATGAGGGAAGACGGGACTATGGCAAGACTCCCTGACCTCGAAGAATTTGCAGAGAAATATAACCTCAAGATAGTCTCCATCGCGGACCTCATACAATATAAGACAAGGAATGAGAAACTTGTAAGAAGGGTGGCAGAGACAAGACTACCCACAAGATATGGCGGTGAATTCAGGTTAATAGGGTATGAAAATGATATAGACAACAAGACACACCTTGCCCTTGTAAAGGGAGAGATATCCCCTGACGAAAGTATACTGGTTAGGGTTCATTCAGAGTGTTTTACCGGTGATGTCCTCGGTTCATTGAGATGCGACTGCGGGGATCAGCTACATACTGCCCTTACCATGATAGGAAAGGAGCAGAAGGGTGTGCTCCTTTATATGAGACAGGAAGGCAGAGGCATAGGTCTTTTAAATAAGATAAAGGCATATAATCTCCAGGATAAAGGACACGATACTGTTGAGGCAAATATAGCCCTTGGTTTTTCACCTGATCTAAGGGATTATGGAATAGGAGCCCAGATTTTAAATGACCTGGGCGTGCGTAAGATGAGGCTTATAACAAATAACCCGAGAAAAATAAAGGGACTTGAAGGCTATGGTCTTACTGTTGTGGAGAGGGTTCCCCTTGAGATACCACCCACAAAGGACAGTATTACTTATCTTAAAACCAAACAGAAAAAGCTCGGCCATATCCTCAATAACATATAAGGAGAGCACATGATTCATGAAGGGAAATTAATAGCAAAAGGTTTAAGATTTGCCATTGTAGTAAGCAGATTCAACAGTTTTATAACAGAGAGACTTCTTGAAGGAGCGCTTGATGCATTAAAGAGGCACGGGGCAGATGAAACCCAGATAGATATATATAAAGTCCCAGGGTCATTCGAGATACCTCTCATGGCAAAACTATTGGCAAAAAAGGCAGACATTGATGGTGTAATATGTTTAGGAGCCGTTATAAAGGGCGCAACACCTCATTTTCATTATGTAGCCAATGAAGTGACAAAAGGTATTGCCCAGGTATCCCTGGAATTTGAAAAACCCATAGCATTCGGTATTATCACAAGCGATAATATAGAACAGGCAATAGAGAGGGCAGGGACAAAATCTGGAAATAAAGGTTACGATGCAGCAATGACTATCATAGAGGTGGTTAATCTTATAAAGGAAAATAGGTTGTGCGAAGAAGGAAATCAAGGGAATTAGCATTAAAAATGTTGTATCAGATGGAGACAGCAGGCGATGACCCTGAAAAGGCATTATTAAAATACTGCGAACTGTTTCCCCATCATAAGGATATAATAGACTATGCAAGGCACATCCTCTCAGGCATAAAAAGGGAGATGGATACCATAGACCGTCATATCGATGATTCAAGTGAAAACTGGAATCTAAGCAGGATAACCTATGTGGATAGAAATATTATGAGGATAGGGATATTTGAGATGATCTTTTCAGTGGATTGCCCACCTAAAGTGGCAATAAATGAAGCCATTGAACTGGGTAAGAAATACGGTAGCGAAGAGTCAAAAAAATTTATAAACGGCGTCTTAGATAGAGTTTTAAAAGAATATCTTAAAAAAGGAGCAGCATAAAATGAGAGCAGACAAGATTTGGTTAGATGGGAAATTTATTGATTGGGATGATGCAAATGTCCACATTTGCACCCACACCCTGCATTATGGGGTAGGTGTCTTTGAGGGTATCAGATGTTATCATTGCCATGATGGCAAAAGCGCCATATTTATGCTGGATGAACATATAGATAGGCTCTATGATTCAGCCCACATTGTTCAGCTGGAAATACCTTATAAAAAATCAGAGGTTAAGGATATCTGCAAAGAGATAGTAAAGATAAACGGTTTTAAAGAGTGTTATATAAGACCCATAGCATTTATGGGTGATGGTCAGCTTGGTCTATATGTTAAAGAATTCAAGGTAAGGCTTGCTATAATAAGCTGGGTATGGGGTGCATATCTCGGTGATGAGGGCTTGCAGAATGGCATAAGAGCAAAGGTCTCATCTTTTTTAAGGCATCATGTAGATTCATGTATGACAAAGGGCAAGATATGTGGCCATTATGTAAATTCTATCCTTGCAAAAAAAGAGGCCATCTCTGCGGGCTATGATGAGGCCATAATGCTCGATACAGATGGCTATATCTCTGAAGCAAGCGGTGAAAATATCTTTATGGTAAGAAAAGGTAAAATCAAAACAACCCCTCTTACATCCATACTTCCGGGCATAACAAGGTCTGCTGTTATGAGGCTCGCACACGATATGGGTTATGAGGTAAAGGAAGAAAGATTCACAAGGGATGAACTATATATATCCGATGAGGTCTTTTTCACAGGGACAGCAGCAGAGGTTACTCCTGTAAGAGAAGTTGATGGGAGAAAAATAGGTGAAGGAAAACCAGGTCCGGTTTCCCTGGCCATTCAGAAAAAATTCTTTGAAGTCGCCAGGGGTATGCATCAAGATTATAAGGACTGGCTTACATATATTTAAATAAAACAGTCTTTCCATTTCAAGGTTTCAAATCACAACATAGGCAGGAGGTAGTTTTACTGCCTATGTTGAATATTGTTACGGTTTATTGTAAAATCCCATCAACTATGCCCCATATTGTTATAGATGGATATAATTATATAAACAGGATAAGGCCTCCAGGGATAAACAGCATAGCCAACCTTGAGTTACAGAGAAGATATCTGCTCGATAGATTAGCTGTATACAAAAGACAAAAGCCCAATAAAATCACAGTAGTCTTCGATGCCTATAAAGGTTTCTCTCTTACCAGGCAGAGAGAGAATTACAAAGGCATAGATGTGGTCTATACAAGGGAGAATGAGACCGCAGACGATGTATTGATTGAATTGATAAGAAAGAAGCTGTCTGGTCTTATCGTTGTCACATCAGACAGGGCCATCATCGATGAGGCAAAGGCATATGGCATTGCCTTTCTTACGCCTATTAAGATGGAGGAACTGATGATGAGTGATGGTTATGAAGAAGATTATCATGAAAGCCAGAAAATAGAAAAAAAAGGTAATCCCAGAAGGCTTCCGAAAAGATTAAGAAGGGTCTGCAAGGCTATATCAAAGATTAAAAATTAATCCCTATTTTTATGAGAGCATCTCTGCAACCCTATACGCCTCCATAAAACCTGATGGGTCTGCTATGCCCTTTCCTGCTATATCAAATCCTGTTCCATGGCCTGGAGATGTCCTTATAAAAGGTAGCCCCAGGGTAATATTTACAGTCCTTTTAAAATCAGTGGTCTTCACAGGTATGAGCCCCTGGTCATGATACATGGCAATAAAGGCATGGCAATCCACCTTGTGAAATAGCGTATCGGCAGGAAAAGGACCACTTACATCAATACCCGATGAGACAGCCTCATCTATTGCAGATTTTATAAATGCCTCTTCATTACCCATAATGCCATTTTCCCCTGCATGGGGATTTAGACCGCACACCTTGATTATAGGTTTTTTTACACGGAAATGTTCCTTCAGGCAATGGTTCGTAACATTTATACAGGAAAGGACCCTATCCTTTGTTATTACCGAAGGCACTTCTTTTAAAGGTATATGGATTGTAACAAGGGATACCCTCATCTTTCTGTTTGCCATCATCATCACATATTCTTTCACATGGAAAAAATCGGCCAGTATCTCTGTATGACCTGGAAAATCAACTCCTGCCTTGTGGATGGATGCTTTGTTGATGGGGCATGTGACCAGCGCCTCTGCATGACCGGCTTTGATAATAGCCAGGGCCTCCATGATATATTCATAAGATGCCCTGCCGTATTCCTTCCTTGATATACCGTATTTTATCTTTTTTATCCTGCCTTTATCTATAAACTCTATATCCCCCTTGTTGCCTTCTCTAAATCTTTTAAATGTTTGATGTTTTATTCCGAGCCTTGATTCCATATCCCTTATGACAGAGATATCACCGATTATAACAGGTATGCTCTTATTTCCCATAATATTTATTGATTTACAGATGACCTCGGCGCCGATCCCTGCAGGATCTCCCATGGTTATGAGTATTCTCTTCAGATCTTTACCTCTATATAGGATGATTTTCTCAGCTTCTCTATGAATTCCTTATATCTCTTCTCAGACTCTATCTGGACTATCCGTTCATGTATCCTTGTCTTAACCTGTTCATACGGGATAAGGTCCCCCTTTTTTTCCTCCAGGAGTTTAAGGATATGGTATCCATATGGTGTCCTTATAACATGTGTGTATGTCCCTGGTAATATTACGCTTAGACCCTCTTTTAATTCAGGGATAAGGTCATCCTTTTTCACATAGCCTAAGTCTCCGCCAAGGGATGCTGTAGGATCATCAGAATATTCCCTTGCCACAGCACTGAAAGGCATACCTTCGCCTAAAAGGCTGTATGCCTTAAGGGCAATCTTGTTGGCGTCCTTTTTTTTGTTTGAGATGAATATCTGCTGGAGTTTATACTCATCCTCTCTGAATTCATTAATATGATTATTATAGTATTCCTTAAGTCGATCCTCTGTTACCAAGATCTCTGCCGAAACTACCCTGGCAATGACACGGCTCCTTAGGTGGTTTGACTTCAAGCCATTATAGAAATCCTTATAGTCTATATTTTCCTTTTTTAGCTGTTCCTTTAACTCATTATCTGTAATGAGATGCTGTTTCTTTATGCCCTCTATGATCAAATCCACGTCCTTGTCTGTTACCTCGATCTTTAATTTCTTTGCCTGTTGTCTTATGAGAACATCATCTATAAAATGGTCAATCTTCTCTTTGAGCTTTATATTTCTGTAATATTCGTTTATGGATACATACTTTCCCTGTTTTTCAATCTGGATATACTTCTCCAGGTCCTTCAAGGTAATGATGTCATCATTAACAATTGCGACAACCCTGTCTATTACCTCAGCATATGATGCTACGGACAGTATGAAAAAAAGACATATATAAATGGAGAATAAAAGGCGTCTCATTTCTTGGGTGTAGACTCACTCTTTTTTTCAGGCTTTGCTTCTCCCTCTTTTTTCTCAGGGAGAACTGGTCTTTCATCCTTAAGTAGGTCTTCATTTATAGTGATCTTTGCAGTGCTTTTAAGGTTTGTTATATATTTTTCCAGTGCCTGTGTCTGCTTCTCCTGGGCCAACTTCTGTTTTATAAAATCTTTTACTTCATCAAATGAGACATAGGAAGGAGGCTTTATACCTTCAAGTTTTATTATGTGGTAACCGAATTTTGTCTTTACTATACCGCTTGTCTGCCCAACCTTCGTCAATTTAAAGGCAGCATCCTCATATTCAGGAAGCAAGCTCCCTTTAGGGTGAAAACCTATCTCCCCGCCGTTTGCCTTTGCACTGGGGTCAATGGAATATTTTCTTGCCAGTTCTGCAAAGTCTTCACCCTTAGCAAGTTTTTCCTTTATCTGTCTTGCCTCTTCCTCGGAATTCAAAAGTATATGCCTTGTATTTATCTCCCTCTCCCTCTTAAAGGTCTCTTTATTCTTTTCGTAATATTTTTTCATATCATCTTCTGTTATCTGGGAATCAAGGTTTATCTTCTTCTTTAATAATGACTCAAGGATAAGTTGATCCTTTATCTCACTCAATCTATCCTGAAATTCCTTGTCCTTTTCTATATTTTCTTTCTTCGCCTCCCTCATGAGGAGCTTTTTTATTATGAGTTTTTCAAGGTAGTTCTTTTTGCCACTTTGGGTTGCCACAATCATCTTCATATTAACAGGTATCTTGTCGAGGTCTTTATTAAATTCATCTATTGTTATCTTTTCATTGTCTATTGTGGCAAGAACCTTGCTGCTGTCGGTCTTTGAGCAAGAGAATAAGAATGCAACAGCAAAAAGAACAACTATTATCTTTTTCATTAATTCACCTCATTGAATGGTAGTTAAAAATAATACTGTATTTTTTATATCATACAGAAACAATATCGAGCAATATATTTCTTGTAATATTAAGGAGGTCGCTACCCTTTTTATCTGTGCTGATAATTATTCTGTTGTCAGGCATGAGTTTTATGCCGTCTCTTCTATTCTTTATTATGTCTAAAATCCTTTTTAGATTCACAGGGGTTGCCTCAGAGATGTGGAGGACTATTCTGTTTGAGGCATATTCCATCTTTTTTATCTTTAAGGCTGTTAGGAATATCTTCATGGATATGACTTGGAGGAGGTTTTCTACAGCCTTTGGTATCTCTCCGTATCTGTCTCTGAGCTCATCTTTCATATCCATCAGTTCATCATCCTGCCTTATTCTGGAAAGCCTTTTATAGATTAAAAGCTTCTGGGCGTGGTCTTCTATATATTCATCAGGGATGAAAGCCTCTACAGGAATGTTTATCTGGGTTATTGTCTCCTCTTCCCTTTCATCTTCTTGTCCCTTGAGTGCCTTTACAGCATCCTGCAGCATGTGGCAATAAAGCTCAAACCCAATGAGATTTATATTCCCTGATTGCTCTTGACCTAAAAGATTGCCGGCACCCCTTATCTCAAGGTCATAATTTGCTATCTGGTATCCAGATCCGAGTTCTGTCATCTCCTCCATTATCTTAAGCCTAAGAGAGGCATCCCTTGTAAGCACTGCTTCCTTAGGGACAAGGAGGTATGCATATGCCTGCCTCGTGCCTCTACCAACCCTGCCCCTTAACTGATAAAGGTCAGAAAGTCCTAATCGGTGGGCATTATTTATGAAGATTGTATTGGCATTGGTGATATCAAGGCCAGATTCTATAATATTTGTAGATAAAAGGAGGTCATATTTTCTATCGATAAAATCGAGCATGATCTTTTCCAATTGCTTGCCCTGCATCCTACCGTGGGCAACGGCAATCCTCAGGTCAGGAATCAGTTTTTTGAGGTATTCATGAACAACTCCGATATTGTGAATAAAATTATGCATAAAGAATACCTGGCCACCCCTTTCTATTTCATTCAAAATACCTCTTTTTATATGTTCATCCTTAAACTTCAGGACATAGGTCTTTACTGCAAGCCTATCAAGGGGTGGTGTATTAATAATGCTCAGATCCCTTAAACCTGTTGTTGCCATATAGAGTGTCCTTGGTATGGGGGTTGCGCTCAAGGTGAGGACGTCTATATTCTTTTTCATCATCTTGAGTTTTTCTTTGTGTTTGACTCCAAATCTGTGTTCCTCGTCTATGATAAGTAGACCCAGGTCTTTAAATTCCACATCTCCTTGCAGAAGCCTATGTGTCCCTATTACAATGTCTATGCCACCCTTTTTTAATAGCTCTACTATCCTCTTCTGCTCATCCTTTACCCTGAATCTGCTTAACATCTCAATATTTATAGGATAATCCCTGAATCGGTCTTTAAATGTCTTTAAATGTTGCTGTGCAAGGACTGTTGTTGGAACAAGGACTGCTACTTGTTTATTATCCATAACAGCCTTAAACGATGCCCTCAATGCCACCTCTGTTTTTCCAAAGCCCACATCTCCACATATAATCCTATCCATAGGCCTTGTCTTCCTCAGGTCATCAAGGACATCCTCTATTGCCCTTGCCTGTCCTTCTGTCTCCTCATATTCGAACCTGGACTCCATCTCCCTATAAAGCTCGTCCTCAGGAGAATAGGAGAAGCCCTCTGCAAGCTCTCTTTCTGCATAAACCTGTATAAGTTCTTTTGCTATGTCTTCCACATAACCCTTAACCTTCTTTTTTGTGTTTCTCCAGTAATTTGCCCCTAATTTATCAATCTTTGGCTTATGCTTTTCTCCGCCTATATATTTCTGGACAAGATGGAGGTCGTCAATGGGCACATAAAGTCTGTCTCCATCCTGATATTCTATTAGGAGGAAATCTTTAGCAATCCCATCTATAGCCAGCTTTTGGACGCCTTTGTATATGCCTATACCATGTTCCACATGGACAACCCATTCACCTATTGCCAGGTCTTTAAATGAGTTGAGAAACTCATCCATGGCAACGGCCTGTTTTTTTATCACCCTTTTCTTCGTGCCTACAATATCTTCTTCAGTTAGGACAATGGTATCATGGGTTCTAAAGCCCCTTCTTAAAGGCCCTACAACTATCCCCCATTCCTTGTCTTTCTTTTTGAACGCCCCTCTTATGATAGGTAAGGATATATCATAATTTTCAAATATGACCTTCAATCTCTCTGCCTGTTTCTCATTGTTTGCAAAAAGATAAAGAAATCTGTGGTTGATCCATTCTTTTTTTATCTTTTCAGACAATATCTTGAATATCTCGATTTTTTTTGTCTCAAATAACAACCTTAAGTCATCATTTGAAATAGTGTTGAAGATTTCGCCTTCATCCTCACCCTTTACACCTGATATATCTATATTGAGATTAGCCCTGAAGATCTCTAAAAATCTCTCCTTTAATATTTTGTCGCCACCAGACTGGGACAGTATCTCCTCTATAAAACCAAGACTCTTATGGACAAAAACCATGCCCTCTTCTAAATAGTCTATCAATGTGGCACCTTGTTTTTGTTTGATCCAGGCTGGTGTTATCTCTATCTTTTCCATCTCCCCTTTTGACCTCTGTGTCAAAGGGTCAAAAAAACGGAGGGAAAATATTTGATCCCCCAAAAATTCTATCCTTACAGGTTGTAATGATGTTGTGGGAAATACATCAATAATACTTCCCCTCTTTGCAAATTCACCAACCTGCCTCACCAGAGAAGAAAGCTCATAGCCGTTTTTATCAAGATAATCTATAAGAACTTCCTGTAATACAGTATCGCCAAAGCAAAGGGTGAGACTCTTTTCCTTTAGAATCTCCTTTTCTGTCAAGGTGCTCGCCAGGGCGCTATATGGAAAAAGTCCTTTAAAATTTTCATCACTTATTAGATGATGGAGGAAACTTATTCTTTTTATCTCGTCTTCTTTTTCAAATATCCTATCTGCAAAAACCGGAAAAACATGGCATTCATTTCCGGTAAAAAATTCTATCTCCTCTTTTAAAAGCAATGCCTCGTCATCACCTTCATAAAAAATAATGGATTTTCTATCTGTCTTAGATATGAAAAAAGAGATGAAAGAATTTATTTTGCCTGTAATATATATGAAGCCTTTTTTCGGAAGATGCTGCATGGAGGGTTTACGTTATTTTATGGCGAAGGGAGTATAGATGATATCCTATCATATTCTTTTAAGACAAGGTTTGAAAATTTCTTATTATAACGTGTATTTTCCGAAAGAACCTTTTTAAACTTTGTAGGGCCCATATTATAGGCATGGAGGGCAAGATTCAGACTTTCAAAATCTCTCATAAGCATAGAGAAAAAATATACACCTATCTTTATATTTTTTTCCGGTTCATCAAGGGTTTTTTTTCCGCCCCAATTGACACCTGCATCTTTGGCAATATATTTTGCAAGTGAAGGCTTTACCTGCAGCAAGCCCCTTGCCCCTTTTGGAGATACAGCATCATGCCTGTAATTACTCTCTACCTTCATTATGGCAAGCATGAGCCTATAATCCAGATTATGACTTTTCGATGTTCTGTATATCATCTTTGATATGGATAAGAGCCTTTCAGGAGGGATATCTACGCCCTCATCTACTAAAAATTCAAATATCTTTTTTTCTATCTTCTGGTGTTTGATGTAATCTCGCTGTAATATAGTATTGCCTTTATTATAATCACCGTATAAACATACAAACAATAATGCGCCTGCACCTAATGATGTCAAGATTATTTTGTTCCTCATACTCATAAGGCTTTTACTTTATAACAAAACAACCAGAGATGTCAAATCATGCAAGATTTTATCGGCAAGGCCTTAATCTTTGACAAAAAAGATTTTTTAGGTTAGATTGAATTATGGATCTGTATCTTAAACCTACCAGGGCAATCGATTCAGATAATAAAGAGATAATAAAGGTTGCCAGAGGGCTTACAATTTCCTTAAAGGATGAAAGGGAAAAGGCAATAAAACTCTTCTATTTTGTCAGGGATGAGATTCAGTATAGTGTATATATGATCTCCACCTTTTTTGAAGATTTTATTGCCAGCACCATCCTTGCCAGGAAAAAGGGCTATTGTGTTCAAAAGGCTTTGCTTTTAGTGGCACTTGCAAGGGCTATAGGTATTCCTGCCAAGCTTGCCTTTGCAAAGATAAAGAATCACAGAGTGCCAAAAGAGCTGGTGTCACAGACAGGTCTCGATATATTCCCAAGCCATGGATACACCCAGTTGTTACTTGATGGTAAATGGGTAAGTGTAACCCCTGCATTTGATAGATACCTTTGTGAACAACATGACATCCCTACAGTGGAATTCGACGGGTTTAACGATGCAGCTCTCTCCCCATATGACCTATCAGGGAGACCGTATATTGAATACCTCGAAAAATATGAATCCCATGCAGACCTGCCATTCGAGTGGTTGAGGAGCAGGGTAATCCACATATGGGGCGAGAAAAGATCATGGCTCACCCTTGAAGATTCCAAAGGGCACAAAATGCCTTCAGGATATATATTTAAGTAAATAGTTCCTCTTCCCTTATAAATTCTTTCTTGATCTTTGTAAGCACTTCCTGAAGCATAGGAAGGACGTCGGTTCTGAATCTACCTGCCACAAGGACAAACATTATATCATCACCGACCTTGAGAACCCCTTCATTTATCCAGACCCTTATATCCACTATACCATCATGTTTTTTTACGGATTCGATATATTTTTCCAGTTCTTTTCTCTCACATGAGAGCCTCATGGTCTTTATCTGCTTTCCATCTTTTGATGTCCCTCTTACAATCCCATTATGGATTAGGATCATCCCCAGTTCATCAGGGTTTGCCTTCTCCTTTACATCCTTTATCCATTCATCCAACTTAGCTAACATCATGCCTCCTTGAAATACTACTTTTTTTTGTAGAGGGGTGATATGTTTCTTAAAAAACCAATTGTATCCTTTAGAACCTCAAATGCCCTGTCTATCTGTTCTATGGTATTGTCTATTCCAAAAGAAAATAACAGTGTTCCCTGGGCAGTGGCATAGTCGCTTCCGGTGGCTATAAGGACATGGGAAGCCCTAAGAGACCCTGATGCACAGGCAGAACGTGTTGAAACACAGATGCCTTTTTCATCGAGCATGATCATCATAGATTCGCCTTCCACATATTCTACTGAAAAAGACACAAGCCCAGGCAGACTGTTATCAGGATGGCCATTTATTACAATCTCATCTATTTCCTTTAAACGTTCAAGGAAATATCTCTTTAATTTCAATAGATGTTCTGTCCTGGAGGGCATTTCAATGCTGGCAAGCTCTGCTGCCTTAGCCATACCTACAATACCTATCATATTTTGTGTCCCAGCCCTCTGGTTGTTCTCCTGTGTCCCTCCATCTATGATGGGATATATGGGGGTTTTCTTTCTTATATATAATGCACCTACCCCTGGTGGACCATAGAACTGATTGGCTGCCATACTAAGGAGGTCTACATTCATAGCCTCTACATCAACAGTTATATTGCCGCAGGATACCACTGCATCTGTATGCATTACAATGCCTTTTTCTCTGGCAATCCTGCCTATCTCAGCAATAGGCTCTATAGTTCCTATTTCATTATTTGCATGCATGATTGTAATGAGAATGGTATCATCTCTTATTGCTTTTTTTACATCATCAGGGTCTACAAGTCCGTATCTATCTACATTCACAGCTGTTACCTGATATCCCATGTTCATAAGGACCCTAAGGGTTCTTGAAACAGACTGGTGCTCTATGTTTGATGTGATTATATGTCTACCTTTTTTTGCCCTGGCAAAGGCAACGCCCTTTATGGCGTGGTTTATAGATTCAGTACCCCCTGATGTAAAAACTATCTCGTCTGGCTTTGAGTTTATTAGCCCTGCTACCTTAGAGCGGGCATCTTCAAGGGTCTCTAAGGCCAAATCACCTAAATGATGCTGACTTGATGGGTTATAAAAACCACCCTGCTCAATATATTTTATCATCACTTCCCTTACTGCAGTATGTATGGGTGTCCCTGATATATGGTCGAAATATATTAAATCCATACCGATTAAACCCCTTTCAGATTAAATTTTATTTATCCAGTGTAATTTCACTACCACATTTTCTACAAAAGCGAGCAGCTTCTGTTATCTCTGCATCGCAATACGGACAATGACATTTCCCTTCTTTTTTTTCTATATGTTCCACCTTCTCAAATTTTCTGGGCTCCTTTGTCTTTCCCTCTCTTCTGTGGTAATAATCCATTATTGCCTTGTGAAGGGCATCGGCACCGAGATTTGAACAATGTAATTTATTTTTTGGTAATCCACCAAGATTTTCTGCCACAGATTTATTGGTTATCTGCATGGCCTCTTCAAGGGTCTTTCCCTTAGCCATCTCTGTTACCATACTCGATACGGCTATTGCAGCGCCGCACCCAAAGGTCTCGAACTTTATATCATCAATCCTGTTATCTTTTACCTTTATGGTAATCGTCATCATATCGCCGCAGACAGGGTTACCAACTTCTCCTATACCATCAGGGTTCTCTATCCTTCCGATGTTTTTCGGCGACTTAAAATGTTCCATTACTATATCAGAGTATTGCATATTCATACCCTCCTTTCAAAGGCTTCTCATCTTATATAAGATAACTCATTATCCAATATTTTCAAGGAAATAATTGAACGCCTTTACGATTTCCAAGTATATAGGAATTATTTACCTCTATAAACAAAAGACTTCATGAGTCCTTAGTTCAGATTACCTGATCGAGGTCTATTTTGGTCTACTAAGATATGAGAGATATTCTGAAACATATACAGGGCTGTAAGTTTAATCATTGCAAAAAAATGTATCAGCAAATGGAACAGTTATGCTTAATTTGTGGTAAATTATGGATAAGCTATTTGATCTTGAGAAAAATGAGAAAATATTTTCATTCTTTTTAGACATTTGGTTTATTTTGCAAAGCCTTATATTAAATCTTCATAGATGAAAAGCCTGTAAGCCTTGTTAGAATAGGCAAGGTTATATAAAATGTTGTCTTTTAGTTTAAAGCCTTTGTATTCCAAGGGTTTATCATTTCTTCCCTTCAGTATCAGTATTTTCCCACCTCTTTTGATAAGTGTTTTCCCTTTATCCAATATATCCTCAACACCTCCAAAACCCTTCGCTATTACAGCGTCTACCCTTATGTCATCCAGAGATTCAATAGGGATATCAATGGGGTAGAATCTTTCAAGCCCCAGTATCCTCTTTATATGTCTCTGGAAATGTATCTTTTTTGATTTCCTATCAACTGAGAATACCTCCATTCTACTATTCAGTATCGCAGCAGGGACAGATATTATTCCAGCACCAGAACCCATATCAAGTATAGAGGTCTCATGAGCTATAAAGGTAAACACAAAAAAGGCATCGTAGATTAGCTCTTTTATGATTTGGCCTTGATCTTTAAATCCAGTAAGGTTTATACGGGCATTCCATTTTTTTATCTCCTGCACATAAACAGAAAATTTGTAAAGCTTATCCTCATCATATCTTATTCTGTAAAAATCAAGGCCCTTTTTTATGTCTTCTTCTGGCGTTATCAATCTATAAAGGATAGCATATTTTTTTTCATTCTGTTATAATGAAAACATGAGAAGATTGTTCATTATGGTTGTTATAATTTCCCTGTCCTTTATTTCATCATGCGCATCACCACCAAAAAAGGTGGAAAAACCTGCTGACCTTTATGTAGAGGGCGTAAACCTTATGAAGGCAAAAAAATACGATAAGGCAATAGAAAAATTCACACAGATTAAAGAAAATTTTCCTTTTGATCCCATATCTTTCATTGCCACAGTAAAACTTGCCGATGTCTATTTTGAAAAAAAAGAATACGTCCTTGCATCCAATATCTATGAGGACTTTTTCAATGCCCATCCAGAGGATGAAAATATACCTTATGTATTAAGCAAATTGGGAGAGTGTTACGAAAAACTCTCCCTATCCTTTGAGAGGGACCAGACATATACCATAAAGGCAATAGATAGGTATACATATCTGCTCAATCGTTTTTCCTCAAGCTCATATGCCAAGGATGCCGAGAAAAAGAGAAGCATTATGACACAGAAGCTCATTGATAGAGAGATATATATAGGTGAGTTTTATTATAGAACCTTTCAATACAATGCTGCAATCTCAAGGCTCGAATTTTTCCTAAAAAGATATCCTGATGCAAAAGGGACAGACAAGGCATTATACTATCTATCACTTTCTTACCAGCGCTTAGGCAATTCAAACAAAGCTAATTATTATTACGAACAGCTAAAGACAAGATATCCTGAAAGCATACTTTTAAGAGCAGGAAAACCGAGACAGAGAAAAACCCTGCAGATGGCTCAGGTAGACCTTCCTGCCTATACTACAGGTTTAAAAAAATCAAGGGTTGACATAAATCTTACGCCGAATATGTTGGTGGAGCAAAAGACAGAAAAAGAAGATGAAAAACTCGGTTTCTTCAATAGAAAAAAACCTATTGATATTATTTCAGATAAGATGGAAGGTCTCGAAAAGGAAAAATATATCATATTTAGTGGAAATGTAGTGGCAAGGCAGGATGACCTCTATATTTTCAGTGATACCATTGATGCATATTTTGATGAAAATACAAATGAGATAGCAAGGGCACATGCAAAAGGCAATGTAAAGATAGTAAAACAAGATAGGACCTCCACATGCTCTGAGGCAATCTTTGATAATAAAAAGGGCGAGATAACCTTAAAAGGCAATGTAATAGTCTATTCAGGTCAGGATCGATTAACAGGCGATGTGATTAAATACTACCTCAAAGAAGATAGGGTAGTAATAGAGTCAGAAAAGGACAAAAAGGCACGCATCAGAATAACCCCAAAATAAAATCCCATTAAACTTCTTTCAAAAATGGTATATCTTGATCCTTGATGTAGACAAGGGCCTGACACACTGCAATAAGGTTTTCATCGTCTTTGACAGTAATATTATAGGAGGCAGTCCTTTTTGTCCTGTGAATCTCCTTTGACTCAGCCCTTAAAATCGTATCCTTTTTAGGTGGTTTTATATAGGTTATGTTCATATTTAAGGCAACAGAGATCCTCTCATGACTATTGGATGAAATCTCAAATGCCTCATCGATGAGGGAAAATAAAGCACCGCCATGGGCACTGCCGTATATATTATCCATACCTTTTGTATATTTCATCTCGCATAGGGCATAACCCTCATCTACATCTAAAAGCCTGATACCCAAGAGTTTTGCAAAAGGTTCAAATTCCACCTTTTTAAAATAAAGGCTCTTCTTTTTTTCATCCATTCTTTATAAAACCTACAAAACCTTTTTAAGTAGGGTTTCAACGGCTGATTTTGGCTGGGCGCCGATAACCCTATCCACAACTTCTCCCTTACTAAAAAGTATGAGTGTTGGTATTCCTCTTATCCCGTATTTTGCCGGTGTCTGGGGGTTTTCATCTACATTGAGTTTCAAAACCTTTACCTTGCCTTCATACTTGCCTGCTATCTCATCCACCACAGGACCCATCATCTGGCACGGTCCACACCATGAAGCCCAGAAATCCACAAGAACAGGAACATCTGATTGAAGCACCACACTTGTGAAATCACCATCATTTACTGCCTTTGCACTACTCATAAAAGCCTCCTTCTCTATCTAATCTCATTTTCTTATTTTTAAGTATTTTTTTCAACTTTGTCAACCTATAGTCATATCGTGTTATTTACAAATCAAAGCTGCACATATTTCAGTAGACTTTCATTTCAAGGGCCTGTTTACCATGAGGTAAAAGAGCCGATAAAATATTATTTTAAGAAAGAATCAAAATGACTAAAAGTAAAATGTTCATTTTAAGGTTTAAATGATAAAACACCAAAAATATTTGATTCATACATCTTACTGTGTTATGCTCAAA